>OJNQ01000367.1_pt1 | contig 34395 bp, 47 predicted proteins | sample 1597621 | NCBI WGS metagenome assembly OJNQ01 (sample SAMEA2452137, study PRJEB22498) | human gut metagenome | reverse complement strand
ATGAAGTAATTTTGCCTTTATAAGAATCAGGAATAGCGTAAAAAGTCCCATGAGTATAAATCTCTTGTGAATCTTTAATAAAGACAATACTATTGGTGTATTGTTCTTGTAGTTCACTAGTAAATGTGGACTTCTTCGCTACGTGTACAAACATTTTCTCCATTTTATATATTATGTGTTTTATTCAGTTACTTCATGCCAAGCCATAGCTGCATCAATGGCTGTATTAATTGTTGAAACTACAGTAGTAGTGATTCCAACAAGTTTAGCCTCGTTAGCGGCAACTCTAACTTCTAGAGCATCAATATCTAAAGCGTTAGTGTCAATAAGTGCAAGTTTAGTTTCTGGAATCAGAGTACTACCTTCTACCTTATCAACTTTATTAGCTACTAAATTACTAACATCACTAACTTTAGTATCTGCATAATCTTTAGCCTGTTTCAGAGTATTAGCTAGAGAACCTTCAGCATCAGCACTACCATTAATCTTAGCAATAGCTTGAGTATTAGTAGTAATTTTACCGTCTAATGCAGTATCAGCTGCTTCTCTTAAAGTCTTCTCTGCATCAACAGCAGCTGCAATTGCAGCATCTGCTTGAGTCTTATTGTAGTATGCAGACAGGTCAATAGCTCCACCCAGAGCATCCCACGCTGAACCAGTCCATGCCCAGTTAGTACCAGCTGGATGATTGTCATGGGCTTCTTCTACATTCCATACGTCACCTGCTGCTGCATCACCAGGAAGTTCTGCATAAGTAGCTTTGGAGCCTTTATATGAATATACAGAAGAAATCTTACTTTCAAGAGTGGTAACTCTCTGTCCTAATACTCTACCTTGGTTAGCTGACAATGCAGCAATTGTAGAAGAAGAACTTAAGTTGTCAATAATCTCTACTGTCTGTGCAGCAGCAACGTCCATTTGTTTCCATCCGGAGTAATCTGCTTCCAGAATTTTATCTTTATCAACTAGCATATAAATTGCCTTGTCGGCAGCAACGGCTACTAACAATCCATTATATACGTAGATAGTATCGCCATCATACGGCCAAGTCTCTTTATTAATAAGTTCAGACTTATTATCTACTAAGATTCTTGGGTCTAAAGCACCTTGAAGTTTAACCTCAAAGTTGGCTGCAAATTGGAATGTACCTTTATTTCTTGCCATATGTCAAATTAGAATTTAGCGATTAAAGTTACTGAACCTCTAGTAGAACCATTGTAAGTGTAAACTGAATAAGTTACAGGTGTGGTTCCAATAGTAATCTCTTCTTCTGTCTTAGTCCAGTCACTAAGTCCTATAACTTCCATGTTACCTGATACTGTGTTCAACATTTGAAGTTGAGTGACAGCTCTTGGCAGCTTGAATACCTGTGGAAGAGTACCAGAAGGTTGTAATTCAAATCTAGGAGTAGTCATAGCTCCAGTAGAAGCATTCCAAGCAATAAGAGCTTGTTTAACCACAGGCGTACCAGAAGAAGCTGTACTTGTAGATGCATACCAAGGATATGTACCATTAAGTGTGATAGCTGAAGAGTTAACCGAACCAGCTGCAAGTGGAGTGCTATAATTGTTTCCTTTGTTATCTTTAGGTTGAGGTCCTTGCAAATAAGCTGCCTTATAAGTATAAGTAGTATTACCAAGCGTTACAGTAGTAGGCAGAGTTGTGTTAGACTCTTGTCCATTTACGAAGATAAATGAATTATCTGCATCTAAGTTACCAGACCTGTCTGCTTGTTTTGTTCCATTTAAGGTAATAGCTCCCTTATTAAGATTAGTGTTGAAGTTAGCAGCAGTAGGTGCAGTAGTTCCAACTTCTTGAGGAGTTGAATAACTCTTAAATGAGATGCTTGCAGTAGGAGCAGTAAATGTAGGATTAATAGTAGGGAACAGCAGTTCATCCCACATATAATCATATGTCTGTCCTTCCAGAGCACTTACCTTAGTTCCTTTAGCGATACCACCGACAGCATTAGGCATAGCTAAATCTTTGTCTTCAATAGCTGATGTATACTTACCGCTACCTACTTCAATCTCTGTTGTAGTGGTATCAGAGTAAGTAATGACCAGTTTGCTTTTATCAGAAGACAAGGCTACATTAGTAACGACTTTACCAGCAGCTAGAGCTCCTGTGTAAGCCTTACCATTCATAAGGATTTCATTGGTGTCTGTAGCAAAGTAAATCCCATCCTTGTGAGTAGTTTCAGCTACGTAATTGGCTTTTAACCCTCTGTAAAATTTTAATTGTGCCATAAAATTTAATGATGTTATTTAATAAATATGTTAATAGGGAGTACAGTATTATCACTGAATCTTATCTCCCCGCTAGTTATTTCACCACTAGCTTTTTTGTATAAATCTACTCCTACAGGAGTTATAGTTCCATATGTTTCCCATACTTCTCCATTCCATGCATAGTTAGCTCCGTTAAGAATAACGTTGTAAATATCACCTACTTCAGGAGCAGAAGGTAAATCAGCATAAGTAGCTACAGACCCCTTATATCTAATAGCAGTAAAATCAGAAGATACGAGTATATCTCCATTACCAAGTACAGACCTACCATTAATTCTCTTAATGTTGACTCCACTAACAAGCTTATCCTGTTTAGTAGATAGTAAGTACTCCATAGTATCTTTTAATGTATTAATTGATTGTTGTATATGTGTTAAGTCAATAGATACATCTTCGGAACCGTCATAACTAACTTCTCCTTCAGAATGCTTAACTGTTAAAGTGCCTACTGGATAACTCTCTGGTAAATCAGCAAGTCTAGTAGCTTTAGCGGTTGTTACTTCATTCCAAGTATAAGAAGTTAAATCTGACATAAATGCAAGTGAATCAGTATCTTCCCCTACTACAACAGCTGGTCTAGTGTTAGTATGTATCTCCAGATAAGAAGTAACATTACCAAGTTTAATCCCGCCATAGTCGTCAGACGATATTAAATTTTGAACACCGTCTTTACTATTAATCATAACTCCTTGACCTTCCTCTAATACTATATTACCGTCAACCAAACTGACCTTATTATCTAAGTCACTTTCGATATTAGATATAAGAGCATCAGTTTCTGATTTAGTATAATATAAGTCGGGGTCTAAACCTCCACCACCTTCAGAAGCATATTTAACTCCATTTAAGTATATTGACTTAATATCCTTAATAAAGTAAATAGTAGTAGGATTTACAGTTAATAGTAAATATTCATCATAAGTGTCTACTGCCTGTATTCTTACTGGAGATTCAGTACCTTCCCAACTAAATTTACAAACAACTCCTTTATCACCCTTAGTAATAACTATGTTAGAATCAGCATCAGTATCAACTACTAAATCTGCCCTAACTCCAGAACTTGAAGTCAGTAAATCTACAGACCTATTAGTAATTGGGTTATTAATTTTTAACTCTGATGCAATATTACCATTCTTAGTTTGAGTAATGATAGTGTTAGTTATCTGTCCTTTAGCGACAAAGTCTTCTAGAGATACCTCAAATCTATCTCCATTAGAAGCAGTAAGAATCAACCATTCCTCATTCAGTGCATTACCGAATCCGTTATCTATATCTTCTTGTGTTATAAGATGTCTTTCAAACGAAACTATCTTAGTATCTTTATCAAGAAAGATTGATGATATTTCCTCACCACTTCCTCCTTTACCTATAACTCTAACCTTATTACCTTCTTCTTGAGTATCGAGTTCTACTATACCAGTTACCTGGGTAGCAATAGCATCCTTGATAGCTTTAGAAGAAGGAATAGAGTCTTCAACGTCTATTGAGTCTGACACCGTATATGGGCCGTATGTTGTCCATAGATAGTCCAACTGGCTCATATTAGCGGGTCTGTTAGGATACTGTTTCTTCATCACCTTCTACGTCAATCCAAGTTACTTCACCACCTATATCATCTGGAAGTTGTTCTTTAGGAACCTTTCCACTTACTAAATCTGCTTTAGACTTTAGTAGAATTTCAACTTCTGGCAAGGAAATAGCCCCAATCTGTGCTGGAGTGACTCTATGTGGATTGTTGAAATCTTTAAGGTGGCTATCAATATCACTCTGTAATTCACTAATAACAACATCCAAAGCTTTAGAATCATGTGTAATGTTATCGGAAGTACCTTTAACATACAAAGCATTTCCTTCTTTCACTAAGATGTTATCTTTAGCTGTATGCAACCTAACGTCAGCAGAAAGCTTATCGGCGCCAGTTCCTAACGATAACACTTTCTCCAATTCTACTACCTTATCAGGAATAGAATTATCAACTTCCCATTCTCTAATAAGAGTTCCAACTGGAATCCTAACTACTTGCTTATCACCTGTTAGAAGTTTAAATACTATAACTAGCTCTTCTGTATCTGGGTCATACTTAGCATCCTCTACTATAGCTGACAAACCAATTTGATGTTGCCCTATAACATTATCGTTAACTTTAATAGTTAGAAGTCCATCTAAGTATTCAGTAGTTAGTTTATAGAATAGACCGTCATTCTTTATGGTAATTCCGTTACCGCTATCAGTAGATATTTTAACATTACCAGATATTGTAGTTCCAGTAATCTGTCTATCAATATCTAATTCAATGCTTGGAGTATCTTCTAGTGTAACCCAGTTAAAGTGAATAGCATGATTCACTAATTCGTCCAGTTTGTGCAGAGAATCCATTACAGATGTGGAGTCCTTAAGATAAGTAGTTTCAGTGTCAGGAACATAAGCTCCGTCTTCTCCCAAACCTACTCCTTCTTGCGTCTTATCGAGTTCGGCTTGCACCTTATCAATATTATTCTGTAAATCCTCATCAGTACTATCTAGATTGCCTAAATGCTTTCTAATTTTAGTAATTTCCTCTGCAATATCCTTTAGACTATTTAAGTCCTCTGGTACGCTAGTATGGTCAACACTTCCCCAGATAGCATCGTCTGCTGTCTTTCTATCTTTAATTTCCTGCTCTAATCTAGTTATCAAGTCAGCTATAGTTTCATCACTCTTAGAGGTAATAAGTTTAGTAAATTCTAACTCATCGTTAGTCTCCTTTCTAGTGACCCAATATAGTGCTTGATTACCATCTCCGTCATTCTCAACTATCTTTAACAATCCCTTGTGCAAAATAGCATTCTCTTCAGGAGATGAATAAAATTCTTTCAGTTTCGCTTCAGTTTCGAAGATATAATCAGCTTCTATAGGGAATGGACCACCTCTTCTAAAACTTGCTATAATTTCACTATATGCTCTCATACTTATTAAATGTTAGCTGGGTCAAACTTAAATGTCACCTCCAAGTTGAGAGTTACTAGAGACTCCTTAAATACATATATCTTATATATTTTGCTATTCTCTAATCCAGGAATTTCAAATGGAATATCACTAATGATGTCGAATGACTCAAGACCAAACTGTTGAGAAGGAGTTGTCATTTGAACTAAGTCTGGATATTCTTTAGGCATCGCTACAAATATCTGCTTAAGCTCTTTAGGACTTGAGAAGTTATATTTGTGTTTGATTTCTGATACTAAATCACCAGAACTGTCAATGCTATTGTTCTCTGGGTCTGATTGAACTAGCTGAAGTAAGTAATCATAATTAACATTAGAGGCAGCGTACCATTTAGGTAAGATTCCTACAAATATGTCATATGCTACTTTAGTAGTACAACTAGCTTCTAAATATGTACCATTAGGATAAAATACTTTAAATGTAAAAGTAGTTTCTTCATTAATAGGCAGACTCTTTACAGTTAACTGTCCTAGTTCAAAATTATCCTTAGTGTATGTTCCAATAAGCTCATCGTTCTGCCATAATTCAGCATAAGATATCACTCCAGTAGAACCTCTAACGAATAGTTCAACGTCTACTATGGAACCTAATAGAGCATATGCAGGAGCTTTAACATCTACAGATTTACCGTAGAAGATTGCATCCATAACTTCTTGAAAATTCAGTTTCTCTCCTGGGTCAGTTTCGTCTTCAATAAAACCTACTGTAGTCTGAACTGGTCCACTAGTAATCCAAACAGGTTCTTCTACAATAGAAGCATCAAGCTGTCTCTTAGTTACTAGTTCATCATCTTCTACAGCATCTACTCCCTTTTGCGGAGCAGTAAAGGGAACTGAACCATCACGAGGTACATAATGCTTACTGTAGATTTCTTTAAGAGTTCCATGAGGGTCATATTGATTAATATGTTCCTCAATAGCACCTCTAGCTGCATCAATTACCAATTGATTAATAATAGCATCAATTTGAGCTCTTGAATAAGTCTCTGCTCTAGAGTAAGTTTCAGTCTTCCTGAAATAGTTGTTTAGTCTCTGATTAAGTAACGTTACAAATCCGTGAGGGTCTGCATCAACTAAGTGTTTAAACATTACATCATCTACATATTTCTTAGTAGATAGATGTCCGTCAGCAACAGGAGTAACTCCCAATTGTGGTTTTAAAAATGCAGTAGTTCCGTCACGTCTAACGAAATTCTTGATTAAATCATCAACTTGTTCTCTAGTATATAGCTCTACTTTCCTATAAATCTGGTCAGTAGTTACATATACTTTAAGTATTTCCTCTACAAGAGGAATTATATTATGTGGGTCTGTTTTAGCTAAATGACTGTCCATTAAAGCAGTCACAAATCTCTTGGTTGTTAAATGAAAGTCTGTCAACGGGTCAACACCTGTTTGAGGTGCTAAGAATGGCGTGGTTCCATCCTCTTTAACAAAACCCTCCAGTTTACTTTCTATAGTAGGAATTATATTATGTGGGTCTTCAGTAGCTAGATGGGTATCCATCGAAGTCTTAACAGCTTGCATTATTTGCAAATTAGCTGAAGTCTTATCATAGACATCGTCAATGCCAGCGGCACCTATATTTATTCTAGCAATCTGCTTGTCTGACTCACTCTCAAATTCCCCTAAGTGGTAATCTACTTTCAGAAATTGTGAAGTATCAATTTGTTCATTAACAGGATTGATACATTCATTTCCAGAACCACCTGGTGTTAAAATAGAGTTATCTGCCATTTATTATTAAGATAAAATTGTTCTACAAATTCAGACCTATTAACTTCATTCTCTTCTAGCAATTCGATGAGACTTATCTCTTCGAGAATTAGTTGGTAGTCATATCTATGCCCCCGTTCTAAATACTTAAGCAGTTCTTTGTATTCACAAATCACCTTATCTTTGAGAGCATCCACAGCCTTGCTCTGGCCATTTGCTGTATTCTGATTTACACAATCCATTACAACCTCCTATTTGTTCTATGATTCGTTCAGCTTCAGCTAACTGATTAGATTGAACCATATATTTGATTACATTAATAGCCATCCAGACTAAATCTCTCTTGTAGGATAATTCGGCTGCTACAGCATTCTTACTCCAACATTTACTGAAACCTCTGCTATTAAATATTTGCTGGCACAAAGATATATAACATTTCTTAAGAAAACAAATAGACACGTAATTATTATATGTCCTAGAAATTGTAGTATCTTCTACGTTCCTCTCTACTATCTCATCTACAGTTACGGTCGTAGACGCACCATTAAAATACTTATAGATGTAGATACCGTCCGAATAGTATACAGTGTTATACATAGTTACAGCTGAGCCAGCCGTTTTACTCATCTCTCTATCAAACCAATCTTTAGTCGGCAGAACTATATGATATACATTAAACCACCCATCAAACCCTACTGGCATAGTTACTGACTTATTACCGTCATCATGTAAAGTGTAAACAGGAAGTTGTATTTCAGGCCCATCTGCCTTATTATGTTGTAAGACATCAATAGATACAGTGTCAGAGTACTTGAATCTGTTCTTGACGATAACTGAAGAAGATTCAGGCAAATAGCCATTCTCTCCTGTACCAGTATCGTCAAGTATGATTACCTTACAGCTATCGTTAGTGCAAACTTTAATTTTTAATTCCATTATACGTTCTTCACTTCGTTATTCTGCTGATTCCCATCGTACAATTGGGCTATTTCAATATCTGTTCTTTTGGTGTCATTGTCAGAAGTACTCTGCTTATAATCTCTATCAGCATTAGCCTTAATAAGACCAATCTCATAGTCATATTCAACTTTCTGTCTATCAATAGCAATTTTAGCTTCATTAAGAGATGCAATCTTATTATTAAGCTGTTCCTTCTCTTGTTCGGCTTTCTGAAGTTGTTTCTGTAACTCTTCATTTTGCTGCTGCATCTGTGCAGTATTCTGAGTTTCTTCCCTTCTCTTCTGGAACGCCTTGCTAAGTTTAGATTTGAGTTCAGTCATACTTCTGGCAGTCATGCACTCCATAGCTATATCTGGGTCTAATTGACCGCTCTTAATAAACTCAATCATTAACTGTTGCATATTTTGCATTTCCTCCATAATTTTACTACTAGCTATTACATGAATGTCATAGTCAGTAAAAGTAAAATGTTCAGGAAGAGCAGTGAATACTTTTTGTAGTTTATCACCTAATACTAAAGTTCCAGTGAGAGGTTTATGTTTCCATACCTTCTTAGCACAATTAAGAGAATCAATCAAAATATCCTCTGCTAAAGTATCCATTTGTTGATAATAAGGCTTAGTAATAATGTAAGAATTTCTCATACCTGCCTTAACATTACTAACAGCATCTCTAGTTTCTATTCCATTTAGTCTCTCTCTAAACACTCCGGTAATAGATGATGTTTGCTCTTCCAACATTTGCAATGCCATATTAAATGCCTGAATAGTATCAGCTTTCAATAAGTCATCAAATCCCGCAAATGAAGTATTGTTATTAAATGCTCTACCTTCTTGGGAAGTATCAATAGGAGCTACACCAGTTTTCTTATATGCAATGAATTTCTGCAACCTTTCAGTCAAATCATCACCAAGTGCCATAGGCAGCATACTAAAATCAATCCAATCTCCGCTAGTACCACTATTAGCAATTACATTATCTCTAAAGAAAGTAATTAAATCATACTTGTCCTGAAGATGCGAACATGCAAGCACAAGCGAATACGGTTCGTTACTTCTATTCACAAAGAACAAACCATTAACTGACAACCCACAATGTGTAGGATTGTCCTTAGTTCTAACTACGTCAGGAGATTTACCAGTAAGGATGTAAATAGATTCTCCAATTTTAACTCCTTCATATCTATTCTCTACATAATCCTCTCCTTCTTTATCAACGTCAATCCATTCAACTTCAAATACAGGTATTAATTTATAATTATAAGTCTCATAGTAATCAGTAGGGAATCCAGGTATTACTTCCTTACCTGCCTCTAGTCCGTCTGTAATAGGAGCCCCAGTAGCTTGGTTACTCATGGAACGTACATATATATAACTGCTATCATAATATCCCTCAAACATTTCCTCTAATTCATTGATACTACTTGCATCCAATTGGGAGCCATATTTATTAAGGATTTGTTGCTTAGTCAACCAACGTCTAATAACTACTCTGTAGCTATCCTTAACATATACAGACTCTGGATTTCTATCCACGAATACATTACGAGGGTCTAATACCTCTATTTCTATGTTAGTTCTCTTCCTACTAGGATGTACCTGATAAAAACTCATACCAGTTACTAGTAAGTCAAGTAACAGATTCTTTAACTTAGTAAGTAAGTTAATATCTCTGGATTGAATTATGTACTCAACAACATTCTGTGCAGCTATCTCATATTCACTAACAAAGCTATTATTAATATCTTCTACTAACTTATTAAGTTGAGCTTCTACAGCCTTATCAGTTACTTCTTGTCCTCCTAAGAATGCTAGTATCTGATTATTGAGATGTTGTTGTAAGTATTGATATACCTCTTTATTAATTTGTAATTCCTTATCTCTAGATATCTTAGATATAGTTTCTTTATCCTTGCATGACACTTTAGGCAGTAATGGAGTACCTAGGTATTCTCCAAGTAAAGCATCAACATGCTTCCTGATAAGAGGAGTAAATTCTATAGAAGTAGGATTACCTATTCCAAAATTCTCTTCTAGATACCTATATTGTTCGGCATCTCTATATCCATTATAATAATTATATGCTTTCTGTAATTTGTACTTAGGAAATACTAATTCTGATACTGCCTTATCAATATGCTCCATTAAGTACTCATCACTCCTGTTCTGTGCACTCATTACAACTCTCTAATCCGTTATATTGTTTATATCCTAGGAAATAATGTGTGTCGCCTAATCTTCTATCTCTTAATTCCTGTCTAAGAAACTTAAGATATGCTACTTCACCACCCTCAAACGATATAATAAGTGGCTTGTCTATATTATTCATGCCAAGTGTTAACTTATAACCTCTATGTGTTCCCTCGGCAGTTTGTAGCTCTTCTAGCTTTAATTTAGCCACATATTCTTTATTATAAATCTGTTTGAATAAATCTCTGATTGCTACTTCTAATTCTTGTAGGGTCATCGTATTGTGTAGGCCATAAATTAAACTTAGGTACTATCTGTTGCTTTTCTGGAATAACTCCTTTATGCCTAATTCCTCTTTCGTCAACCCAATAACCGAAAGGTCTTAGTTTGTTATTAGGACTATCCATTTCTTTAGGAACTACTCCTATCAATTCCTCATCTCCTAGCTCACACATACCCCAAGCCGCGATAATGTCGAATTTACGTTTGTTCTCGTAGCTATACTTAATAGCTTCTTCTAGAATTTCCTCAAACCATATATTATGACAATAATCTTCTATATGTTGAGCTATTAAATCTAGTTGATGCCTAATTATTACTTCAGTAGCAGGAGCTCCGAATTGCTTACTACGTCCACCTTGTATGTCTGATTGAGTAGCTCTAGGTCTTCTCATTAGATGTCTGTTCTCTTTATGCTTCTCTCTGAAGAATTGCAGAGTAGACATTCTAGTAGATTCAAGTACTGCCTGACAATCATAGTATTGTAGTATCTTGAGACATGTCATATGTGCCTCTCTAAGAGTTTTAGGTCTGTCTCTATAATAGCATACTATTTTGGGTTCATCAAGACCATAGGCTCTCTTCTTAACTACTACACAAAAGTCAGAAGGGTCTCGAGTTTTATCAGAAGTATCCTCACCGCCCATATCAATACCGTCGATACCAGCAACGTATAGATTTCTAGGTACAGCCCCGTGTTCTCCTCTAATTGGATGTTCCAGTATCTTAACTTTACCTTTGGGGTTACTAACAAATCTTACACTATCAATTGCTTCCTCTGTGTGCTGATTGTTAGTGAAGTTATACTCTAATTGACCTACATCAATATGTGGTCCCAGTTTATGTAGTTTAATATTAGCAAGTTGCTCACTTAACAATACAGTATTAAACTGGTTATCTCCTTCTAGAGCCAAGGCATCGTCAGGAGTAAAACAGAACTCTGCACATGCAATTAAATGCTCCTTCGGGTTAGCTAGTAGAGCTTCTCTTTGGTCTAAATAGAACTTCTTAGCCTTCGCAGTATTAGTAACTCCTCTATTGTCTACATATCCATTTGCTGCTACGAATGTGTAAGCAGGTATGAAGAACGAAGTGAAGACATAAGAACCGTCTTTAGTATGGTTGTGTTTATAAGGTAAGAAATTATAACCAGCTGGGTTGTAGAACATCTTGCTAAGTCCATCAAGTGCAGGTCCTTGGTCTCCACCTGTTCCCCATACAAATCTAGTTCCAAACTTATTACCCAGAATTTCTACAAGAGCTGTACTCTGTAAATAAGTTTTTACTAGGATTGGGTTAGAACCAGATTCTTCAAAGAATAATCTGTCAACACGGTCTCCACGAAGTTTACGAGGAACATCTACTACAAAGCCAATAATATCAGACATGAATCCAAACTCTTCCCTATCTTTAGTAAGAAGAGAAGCTCTCTTATGCATATCAGAATTATACTTCTGTCTTAGATGTCTCATTCCACCTTCTGTATCAGCATTTAAATACTCGAGTTGTTCCCAGCATTTACGAAGCACGTCACTGACGAATTTTTCGGTAAATGCTACATATACTGTATGTGAACCTCTAACAGTTGTATATAACCTAACTCCTAAAGATGCTGCGATTTCAGAGAATCCGACTCCACGAGCTTTAAGTGCACACACGTCCTTCTTCAACTTTTCACATATCTCTATGTAATGGAAGTATTCATATTGCTTACTGAAAAATGAAGGGAATGTAGTTTCACGACCAGTACCAGCTTGAGACACATCAGTGTTCTTTAGTCTGTAATAATTAAGGAAGAAGTAATTATCACCTGTGATTCTATATCCATGTGATTCGTATCCTTGGTTACATCTTCTATGTTCTTCAGTCCAGAAGTCATTATACTTCTTAGTTCCTTTAGGGTAGGCACAGTACTTACCGTCTCTTAATTTAATCTGCCTAGCTTCAGTGAACCATTCTGGATTAAAATCTAATCCTCTTTCTTCATCCACTGGTCGATATCCAGTCAGCTCATAAGATAGAGTAGGGTCAAAGTATTCGACTTTAGCATCTAATGTTACATCCCATACAATGTTAGACGTACTAACTGGTTCATCTTCTACAATAGGGCCTACGTATGGAATAGCCTCTATTAATTCTGGTTCTACTCTTTGTATTAACTCTTGAACTGTTTCTGGAACTTCGACTTTCTTCTTAGGTCTTCCACGTCCAGCCATAATTATCTATCGTTAAAACCTATTTCACTTTCACCTCTAACTCCAGTTTCTTCCTCTTGCTCTTTCTTGTACATATATTCAAGAGTTTTAAGTTCTTCTATAACCTTAGAAACTGACTGCATTTCCTTCATTACATCAGCCACTTTCCAAACAGGTCTATTAGTAACTGGGTCTCTTTCAGATAAATCTATGGTGTCAAAGTAATCAGTAATTCTATCAACTACACTTTGAGCGGACTTAATAAGCTTAAGTGCTCTAGATTCGTTTTGAATATCTCTATATTTCCTACATGCGGCTCTGAAGATTGGGTCTGCCCACTCCTCTTCACTTAAATTAGCATCTTGAAGACATGCTTGATGCCTTTCCTGTTCTGTATAATCAGAGTATGGAGATGCCCAATCTAACATTAGCCATATGTAAACGAGTTCTCTATAAGCTCTTGATTTGTAAACTCCAGTAGGGTCTTCTTTGGTCTTATTCCTCTCATTAGTCCATAGAGCAGCGAACTCCTTAATAAGAAGAACCTCTGGCTCATTCACAATCACCGAATTAGTACCATTATCAAATAGGAATACTTTCATATTTATTTGCTTTTATAAGGCTTGCCAGCTAGTGCTTTCTTCTGAAATCCGTTAAATTTCATTTCTCTAGTGCTATCCGCTGAACCTGGTCCACCTTTAATGTGTTTAATAGCATCACCGCCAGCTTTACTAGGAATACTCCATTTATTGCTAACAGTTCCGCCCATATTCTTCTTAATTCTTCTCTTAGCCTTACCTCCGCACTTGAACGAAGTAATAGTGCCACCGTTTAACTTTTTACCTATATTACTACCTCTGGTTGCACCTGCCCCACTAGCACCCCTGCCGTTAGCCTGGTCTTTCATGTCAACCTTCATTTTGTCCTTTAAAGGTAGTCCTTTGTAATCTGCTTTGGACATCTTCTTATAAGGGAGCTTCTTATTACTAACATTATATATTCCTTTGCTAGTGTGTACAGTATCAGTCTTATTAACTGCTATTTTATCGCCATTCTCGTTCTTCTTGATACGTCTCTTGGCTTTACCTCCACATTTATCTTTGAATACGTCCATAGCTTTACTGCCTTCAGCCATTGCTTTCCTTCTACACTTAACACATCCCCCAGCCATGAATTTCTCTACCTCATAACCTTCTGGACACTTACCTTGTAGTCTGCTAATGTAGTTAATTTTGGCTCCCATCTTAGCCATGATAGTTTGATTATTCTCCATACTCTTGTATTGTTTATAGATTTCATTAATTTCCCTCTCTGAGAGTTTGGATATAGTATCCTCAAACTCCTGCTGAGACTTAGGCTTAAATAACTTAATAAGGTAGGCAGAGAACAACTCTTGGTCGTCCTGCCCACCTTGTTGAAACTTAGTTGCCATTATAGTTTAATTAAGTCTTTAGTATTAAAGATAGCCTCTTGTAGCTCTCCTCTTGTAGAGAACCATCTACATCTAATGCCTTTGAAATATTCATCTTTCTTCTCATCCTTAGATGGTCTAAACGTCATCGTCTCTTTCTTAACTACAATCATCTGAGGTTTATATGGGATGTCTTGTCTTAATGTTACTACATCTCCTGGTTGATAAAACACTTTCTCTTCCATTATTCTATATTCTTAAATCGTTCTTTTAAACCTTCATTAATAACCACCTGCACTTGCTGTTCAGCTACCACTTCAAATCCTTGTCTGAAGAACGGAACAGGTACTCCAGAAGAACGTCTATAGTATATATCGTCTCCTGGTTTAATAAACTTACACAAAGGACTTACTTCTATAACATTAGCTACAACTGAAAGTTGATACTCTGTATCTTTCTCCCCAGTATCCGGATTCTTAAATGCCCCATCGTATTCTGGTATAATAAGTCCACCTTTAGTTACTTCTATCTTTTGGTATGGATTCTTAGCATAAGGTCTAACTAATACATATGAATTAATAGGCATAATTTCCATACTATTCATCTTCTCTGTTACTTCTTCTGCTTTCTCCAACTCATCTTTAATGTTCTTATTAAGTGCTTTAGTGTAAGTATCTACTGCTTTATTATGTGCTTCCACAGCAGCCTCTTTCTTTAAATCTTTAAATCCATCTGCACCGGCAAAGCTTAATCCTTTACCCCCAAACATTACATCCATTGTTCCGTTATTACTCATAATTTAAATCATTTACCATTTACCTGCGGGACATGCAGAATCTAAGTCTCTAACTTTAGCACTGAGTCTGCATCCGCATCCACGTTTATAACCATCTTTCTCTTTAGTTGATATATCTCCAGTTTTAGGATTCAGCCATAACTTACTACTACATAAGTATCCTAAAAACGAATCCTTTCTAATAGGACATTTTTTACAAATTCTCATTCGAGCCCTAGCTATATCAGCATTATTTCCTAGTAGCTCGTTTAAATGTCCATTTACAATATTAGTAATTCCCATAGATTTCTAATGAGCTTTAATTATACTTTACTTTTAATATCTCAAATCCCAGTTTGAAAGATACTCCATGGTTATGAACTAGCTCATTAGAACTCTATAGGCTTTCTCTTCTCCTTGATTTCCTCAAGTATACATTGTTTCTTCCAATGCTTACACATACGTTCTACATCATCCTTAAGGTAATCTAACTCATGTTCTGTAACATTACCATTATGGTCATAATGTATAAGCAATAGTTTCTTAATAACAAAATCAGGATTTAACTTCTGAAGCATCCATGCATAGGTAGATAGTTGTAAGGTATAATGTACCTTATTACAGTCCATTAAATTATTCATAGGATACCTCATCATTTGACTCTTCTTAGTTCTGGTATCAAAGTAAGATTTTTCGTCAATACTTTTATTAGTCTTGTAATCAACAATGTAAATATCATTTCCGTCCTTAATAAGGAGGTCAATCTGACCTGCCAACCTGAACTTATTGTCATCTGACCTTCTATATATCATATATTCAGGGAAGACTCCTCTTTCTATACTTAGTAAGTCTAAGTTATTCTTCTCTAAAGATTCATTCGTATTAACTTCAAAAGTTCCACCCAACCCATAACTTCTCATTTGACATGAATTCTTACCTAGGTATTGGTGTTCCAAATCACTATGAATCTTCGTACCTCTTTCCTTAGAATCGGCATTGGTTTTAGACCACTCATCCAATATGTCTTGTTGTGCAGAATTAAATTCTGTTTCATTTAAATCATACATGTCTAAGAAGTACTTCTTATCAAAACGTTTAGTTTCTAATAGTCTCTTCTTCTCCATGGCAAACTGTTCAGCACTTAGCAGCTTTTGTAATGCCTTATACTGCGACCAGAAATCACTGTCAAACTTTTGACAGAACTCGTGTATCATTGTTGTTACTGAAGTGTATATAGTATTGTCGATTTCACTCCAATACGTATGGGAAGAATCGTTGTAACATATTTCCTTGTTCCTCTTGTCTATTTTCATAATCCATTTTAAATTTCTTCCTAATTGAGTTATAATCTAGTAATATGGATAAAGGCTGAATGCATGGAGCAATAACAGAGTTGTAGTATCCTAAATAATATTCCTTGCCGTTAGGATAGATAATTATTACTAACCCTATTGGTCCATCAATACCTACTATTGGATACATCGCAGCAGATTTTGCTCCAGAGTCCTCTAATAAAGCTACTAAATTAGGGAACGTTCTACGGTAGTTCTCAATAGTATCCATTCTGATGAATTGGTTGTCATTAATCCTTTCAAGCTCATCACCATAGTTAATATACTCCAATTCTTTCCATATCTTAATAGTTGCCTTAGTTTCATACCCTCTTCTCTTCTCTGTAAGAGCTGTTAAATAACGATATGATAAACCATGTGTACTTTGTAAGGTATTATGGTAGTTCAATAACAAGACATTCGATGCATCCTTATCTTCCATAAGAATATGCTCTATATGCCCGTTAACTTGTGGAGTAATCATCTCTGTATATTTCTCAGCTAATACCTTCTCTGTAACAGCTGCCTGTCTGTAATCTTCTAAGATAGCTTTAGTGTGTGAAGAGAAATGAAGCTCTACCATTAAGAATGCAAGCATTATAATGACTATCGTCTTAACACCAGAACTCCAACTGTCAATCCACCTGTACACCTCTTTTAGTTTGCCCAATAACATTAATCTACTGATTTAAAGGTTAGAGATTAATAATAGTTTAGTTTCTTTATTACTTATTTACATTGACACCTTAAATCATTAATTCATCTGATTTGTTTGATAATGTGCAAATTTAGCAATACCTTTGTGAATAAAAAAGTGATTTAACATGTAATTTAATTATGGAATTTAACGCAGAGGAATTATCAAGAATTAATGAGGCTCTGAAAGAGTTACTCGGTGATGCGGACCTAGAAGAAGTTCCCATGTTTAGATGTGGTAGTAAGTTAGTAAGGAAAGGTAAAAGTGGAAGCAAGATTCATATTAAGAAGAAGAATCGCGGCAAATTCACAGCATCGGCTAAGAAAGCTGGACAGAGTGTACAAGAGCATGCAAGGTCTGTACTTAACAATCCTAATGCAACTCCGTTACAGAAGAAGAGAGCTAATTTTGCACGCAATGCGGCGTCTTGGTCTAAGAAGTAATCAAATTTAACTATGAAATTTAAGTATGACAAATCTAAAGGATTGTTATTCTTTATTAATCCTCTATTCCCGTTTAAAGGATACTCATTCATGAACATCTGTGGTATTATGTTCACTAGAAGCGAGGATTATATAAAGAGAATGAGTCAAGCTACAGTTACACATGAGAAGACTCACACGAAACAGATGTTAGAAATGGGAATAGTATTCTTCTATCTATGGTATGTAATAGAGTGGTTTGTTAAACTATTAGCTAATGGCAATGCTCATACTGCTTATAGGAATATATCATTTGAGAGAGAAGCTAGATATGTAGCTGAACACCCTGAATATAAAAGGAATACTTTCAGCTACGGTTGGTTTAAATGGATACTATGAAAATATCAACTAAAGGAAGAGGAATTATTAAGGCACAGCAAGGAACTATAGCAAGACCTAATCCCAAAGAGAATTATAAATTGCCAGAGGACCAGAGATATCAAGCTCAAACTAGAGGAATGAAAGACTTTGCTATAGAATGGTATAAGGAACGTGCTAAGCAGCCCAAATATCAATCTCAAGTTAATGAGTCTAATCTTGCTAACATTACTGACCAAATTAATAGGGCAGAATATGTAGAACCTGCTAAATTCTATTCTAATCCAAATGTATACAAAGGGAAGGTTAATAATGTAACTCAAGCTGCCCAGGTAGCTATGAGACAGAATAAAGGAGCTGCGTATCCGGCAGGATTACAATATACCTATAATGCTCCTTCATTTCCATTCTCTGGAAGATTTGGGGATGTGTCTTGGCATGAAGGTGTAGGTCATATGGTAGGAGATAATAATCCACAGATACTAAAGGCTAATCCTGGTATTAATAACAGAGTAGACTATGAATCTTCTGTGCCATTAGAATCCCAAGTATACAGTGCTCAACCTAATGAGAGACATGCAGATACATGGGGATTTAGAGGAGCTAATGTAAACATGAAAGATGCAAACGGTAACTATTATATTGACCCCAACAGGCAATTAAAAGGTACAGATATTCAAGAGATGAGAACTAAGGGAGCTAAAATACCTTCAGGGTTTAACACTCTTAATGATGACGAGATAGCTAAACTGCATAACACCTTTGCTAGTAATACTAACAATAGAAGAAGTAATACTATGCTAATAGCTAAGAGAGGTGTGCAAATTAAACGTAGAATTATTAAATAATAACAATCATGGCTTTAATTCAAAATGAAGACAACAAATGCCCTACCACTAAACAAGTGAATGACGCACTCAAGTCTATGGGGGGGGGGGTTCAGACCCTAGTTTTAACAACACAAGATTTGATTTATCCAGGTAGAAGTAGTAATATAGAGGTTAACAGTGCTGATAGTGCTGTAATGGAGATTGTGAAGTCTAATATGGTGGACATGGTCCCATTTCAGTTACTGTATTATGGAATATCTAATGGTGTACCAACATGTATTAGTGTGACAATAGTCGGACTTCCACTAGCTAATATGCTCACATTATACGTAAATGTAAGTCAAGGTGGTTTACAGCACTTTAGCCTTAACAAAGGCTCCAATCAAAAGTGGATTGCTTCTACACTTAGTAATTCTTAACATTTAAGAATTAAAGTACATTAATCGCAGTATGAGAAATTTTATATTTGACGTCTGGGTTTGGTCTAAAGCCAAACACTCCAGACTACTTAAGCAAATAAGGGTAAAGGCACTATCGTTTCCTTCAGACATGTTCTGTTTGAACGAAGCTGCTAAAGATGCAGATGTATCACCCTACATGAAATCAGATGAATTTGAAGTAACAATTGGTAATTTAAGAGAATATCAAGAATAATGGAAAGTACTAATGAATTAGTAACAGCAGCTGAAGCCAGAGCAGAAGGCTTGAGCTTAGACGGAGTTGCAGACAATAGATGTATTACTAAGCAACAATTCAATGATAACCTACCGTCGGGGGGGATATTGCTGACGCTATAGATTTATTAAACGGTTCACTAAGCGGCAGCACCCTAATATTCTTTAATAACACTACTACAGACACTACAATGGGTATATCAATCATAAATATGTATAGTCAAAGCACATCGGCTACACCAGATATTCCTGCTTCATCTATGGTGGTATACCCTATAGCAGGTGTTATAAGAAATGTAGCTTTGTTTGGCAATAGTGTGATTGGAAGTAATACTTACGTAGCATTCCTATTAAATAATGCAAAGAACATGCATTACTATTCTAATTATGAAACAGATAAACTTATTATAGGAACTAATCAGAATTTGCCAGTACAGGGTCTACTTGCCGTTATGTGTATAAACAATACATAGCAAGTATTTAAAATGACAAATAAAATTGCAACAGAACAATATTTAATTAATTTAGCTGGTGGAAGTACAAATACTCCAACCAAGTGTGCCACTAGAGATAGAGTAGAGTTCTTCGGACTTGAAACTAACGATAATTACGCTAATAATCAGTTAGTTAAGGAAGAGGATATACAGTTGTTAACATTCCAGTATGACTTCAATATACATGTTTCAATAACTAACTCTGGGCTTACATCCAAATCCTATGACTTTGCAGCAGATATTTACATAGACGGAATCTTAGACGGTTTTGTAACAGTTCCTTCCTCTGGCACTTTAGACTATCAAGGAGCAACCTTCTTTGATAGAAGCTTTCACTTTGATTTACCCAACGATTTAACTAATGTTACTGAAGTGATATTTACTGGATACTTTGGTTCATATCAAGTAACTGTAGATGCCGATGGTGTAATAAATAGTGAAAGATGTCAATCTGGAGTAGCTACTGAAATATCTGTAAATCAGGCATATATAGGAGGTGACACAGCTAATATTTCTATAAATGTAATTATATAATGAAGTTTGTAACATTCTTAAAGCAAGTATTCACATCCCACTCTGGCATATCATCTAAGAGACTCTGCGGAGTAGTAGGGTGGTTTGTCTGCTTGGGAGTGTTAATATACTGTGCAATAAACGTAATTCAAGCCCCATTAATGATAGACACAGTCCTGTTGTGTTGTATGGGATTGCTTGGTATAGATTCAGTAACAGGAATATGGAAGAGATTCACCAATAACGATAAATCGAATAAATAATGAAAGTAATACCTAAACTACAACAAGGAAACACCATAGAGTCCGATAATACTAAAGTAGTTAGGCCAGAAATTCATGAACCTATTAAAGCTAAACCTAGACAGTATTCCATTGTAGATTTAGGTGGAGAACCTTCTAATGATACCAGGTCAGCTGCTGAAAGGAATAGAGATTACTGGCATCCCATTAAGGGAGCTAAAGCCAGATTTAAATCTTCTATGTCAAATGAAACTAATCCATTAGTTGGCATAGAGAGAACTATACTTCCTTCAGCAGCTGGTGCTGCATTAGTAACAACTCCAGCCGCTGTTGTAGGAGGAGCTTTAGGTAATATGACTGTGGATAAGCTTACCGGGGGCTGGGGTAACTGGTTGGAAGATAAAACTGGCATTCCGTCCGAAATTGGAGTTTATACTAATCCAGGAGCTTGGTATGGTGGTATAAAGGGACACAAAGTAGGTAAATTGAGTAAAAAATTTGTGTTTGGAGATGAAGACCTAGGATGGAGAGAGAAGACGTTTGATAACAATAATGGGTTCATAAATAAAAATCATTGGATATTTAATAAGGAGGCAAGAACTCCTTCTAATATAGCAATGGCAACAGCTAACAGAATTACTCCATTTCTATCTAAGGTAGAGAAATTACCATTAAAAGTGGCTACTTATAAAGCTGCCAAGAGAACTAACGGTAATGCATCAGTAAGTTTGCAAGATATAAAAACAATGCCAGCCGACTACACAGGTTCTTCAATACTAGGTGGAGGAAATTTAGAAGGTAGGAATCTATTAGCTAAATATATATTTGATGAGAATCCAGTAGTTAAAAGAATGTTCTTTAATAAAGCTACTAGTAATATCAAACCTATTAGCCGTAATGAAGCAAGGAGAGGATTTAGTCATGGGGATAGATATGAGCAGCTTTATCCTGGAGTTCATAACAGAAGATACGAAATGAGTGCAGTAGTACCCTCTGGTAGACCTCTTAAGTTTGAGAATGTTACAGAGTTTACTGATTATGCTGGAAAGAATCCAATCGGCAAGGTTGTTGGTAAGGAGACTGAACCAGTAATGCGTATGGGAGATAAAGAGTTTATGACCTTTAGGCAGCCAGGAACCGATTATATAGGTCCTATTGATGACGTTGCTGGACACTTGGTTAAGTTTCAAATGAATAAGGGTAAGCTTAGACAGACTTCTCAAGATATGTGGAAATTTAATCCTGCTGACTATGCTAAGAGGTGGAATGATTCTCCTAATACTGCTAACCAAGTTAGGCTTACTAAACAAGCTGCATTAATGGATAAAGTAGGTCGTCCTTTTATATTGCAACAATCTAATCCTATATGGATTGAAGGTAGTTCTGTTAGAAACCCGGAATTAGTAACTATGGCACATGGTGGAAGATTTGACTTCAAGAAATCCCCTCTGTTAAAGAAACAAGAAGAGATTAACGGTAAAAGGGACATGCGTAAGAAGTTCATCAAATCAAGTCGCCCAACCTATAAGAAGCGAATTAAGAAAGCTCAACAAGGAATGAAGTTCGTAAGTTATAATCCAGTAAGTAATCCTACAATAGATTACACTGATATTACTAATCCTATTAATCCATTTAGTGAGTATAATTATAATACAACTTACGATAAACCAGAGGCTTTAGTAGTACCAGTAAGAGATACTAATGAAACTGATGTAGTAGCTAATAATCCTACAGTAGAGCCAGTAATTAATAAGCCAGTAGCTAGTAAACCTGTTACCAATAAACCTGTTACTGCCAACTCAACTTGGAAGAGTCCATATACTAACAGAAAGCAATGGTCTACAGAACTTATTAATGCCTATAAGAAGGCAGGTATTACTAATGATAATGCAATTAGAATGCTATTAGCACAAGACGCATTAGAATCTAGTTGGGGTAAGTCTGCGCAAGGTAAGTACAACTTTGGCAATTTAACTACTGGTAGTTCATGGAAAGGTGATTATGTAACTGGTAATGATAAAAATGCTAAAGGTGAAGCTATTAAGCAGAAGTTTAGGTCTTATAATTCTATGGATGAGTATGCAGCAGATAAGATACAATTCTTAAAGAGACTATATGACTTTGATGAGAATGATGATATTAATAAGTTTGTAGCTAAGCTTACTGGTTCTAATAAAGGTAAGAGAAGATATGCAGAAGCTACTAATTATGCTAAAGTACTTACTGGAGTATATAATGGTATTCCTAAAGGCGAGAATGGTATGATTATTAAATACAAGAATCCAGCTCAACCTATTAAATATATGGGAGGTTATGATAAGAGAGGTAACATGGTATTGCCAGTTACTAATGAGAATGGTATGAATAATGTAACTTTACCAGAAGTAACAGTTACTCCTAGAAATATTAATCTAGCAGGAGCTGTAGATAGAGGAAGGAGAGAAGCCGCACCTTATGTTAGTACATTATTAACAGGTGCAATATTTGGACCATTATCAGTAGCAGGTGGATATGCAGGTAATGAAGCAGTTAATAAGATTACCAATGTAGCTAGTAATGACAAATATAAAGACTGGGCTGATATGCTTTCTAAGACTACAGGAATGAATCCGGTAGTTGCAGATTTCTTTAACATAGGTAATTTGGCAGGTGGATTTGGAATGCGTAACTTTGGACCTAAGTTAAAGCCAGTAAAAGATATGGCTGTTGGTGGTAATAAATGGGCTAGAGCTAGAGTAATTAGTAAGGCTATAGATAAAGGGACTCCTTCAGTTGAGCCATTGCCCAATAATGTAGGTTGGGGACCTAGGCAATCCATACATGTAGTACATGATAAGAATAGTGCTAGACTCCCGAAATTATACTTTCCAGAAAGGTGGGATGCTATTCATGAAGGCGCTCCTGAAGTTGGTATATGGTATCAAGGTAAATTTGGCAATCCAAGAACAGCAGCTAATCACTCTATACCAGGTAAGGCAGAGAAAGCAGCTAAGGCTAGAGAGAGATTTGCCAAGAGACCTTACAGAGTAGAAGGTGACTTAGAGTTAGAGAGACCAATAGTTACTGTAGGTGATGTGCCCAACAGAGCAGCATTAGAACGAGCAGCTGATAAGATGAGTGCTGACGGGGTAATCTTTAATAATGTATATGATAATGGATATTCTAATAACCAAGTAATCTTTAGTCTTAGAGATAACTTGAAGAATAGCACTATGACCCATAAGCCAACTGGTAAAATAGTTACTCCGACCGAGAACAATCCATATCCTAAGATAGGAACAGCTACTATAGTAAATGGTAAGTTTGAGCCTACTGGAGATATCTTTGGAGAAATTCTCCCCACACAGGGAACTAAGCAGGCTGTGTTTCATCATAAAACTGACCCTACTAAGGTAGTCAAAGTGTCTAAAGTTCCAGAGGAAGGATATAGAACTGTAGATGAGTTACGTAAAGCTATTAAGATGTCTAGAGCTAGGGATGAAGTGCCTAGTGCTGTACCCACAGAACTTCAAGGTTACTTACAAGGAGAAAAGGGAATGTACCCAGTGTTTACCCAAACCAAAGTAGGGCCTATTGAAAAGATGAGTGTACTTGACGAGTTAGCAAAGATATTCGAGTCTAAAGGATGGACTAGAATTAACGATTCGTCCTATAAGAACTCAAGAATCACAGTTGGAGACATTACTACAGAGAATGTAGGTATGCTTAATGGTAAACCAGTCATCTTTGACCCAGAAGCCGCTTATAACGAAGATATTATCAGAATGTCTAATACTAAATTTAAGAATAAATAATTTCTAATAAAACAAGCCCGAGCCTAGTAATTAAACTAAGTTCGGGCTTTATTATATCAACCTATTATACGTTAATCTTAATTACTTGTCTAGAATAGTCAGGCAAGTCAAGTATTTTATTACTTTGGTCAAATGTAGAAGCTGTATTATGCAACAGGAATCTTTTAGTTCCATTCATACCAATGGCATAATAATTTGATTTAATATATATTAAATCAGTAATAGCATATTCACCTAGTGTAGAGGTAGTCCAATTATTACCGTCTAGAGACGTGCTCTGCATATTACCTCCTATGAGCACAAACGCATCGGATGTATACAACCCTTTAGTTAAACTAGTTAGTTGTGGTCTGGTGGTTGCAGCAGTCCATTGGGTTCCAGCTGGGTTAGCACTAAAGTATGTATAGTTACTAGTTGTACAATATACCACACTTCTAGGCCCTCTGAAAACTCCCTGTATTACTGCATTTGGAGCAAACATTCCAGGAGTATAATAAGTAAGAGAATCTGGTACAGACGTAGCCAAGAAGGTATATATTCTAGCTCCTCCCCGATAAAATGTCCCGACACAGCAGTAGTCATAAGCTCCAGTTGATATACTGTAAACGTTACTTATAACACTTAACTCCTTTGTAGTGCCATTATCGTACACTATAATAATATAGTTTTTACCGTTTCCTCCTCCTGTTCCCTTATAAAATACCCATCCAGTAGAGAATCTAGCTAAGTGAGCATAGTCATAAGTTCTTGCGGTATCTTTGTATTTTAATTCCCATTGTTTAGTAGACTGATTTATTACATACAATCCTCCATTCATAGACAATGCTCCAACTGCTTCACCTTCTCCAGCTATGTATATAAAGTCCTCATGGCCGTCTATAGCTGGAATTTGAGTATAAGTACCGCCGCCAGCAAAGTATAAACTACCTGTCTCCGCATTAATAAGGAATAGGTCTGTATTTACAACTATATCTTCTTCCTTTACTAGCTGGTCAGACCTATAGTTATTGGGCTGCTTAACTACATTACCCCACCTAGAGATTAGTAAGTCATAATAGGAACAATACCCTCCCCCCTTCCCGTAATCTATACTCTGACCTGTCAATTCGTTTAATTTATCCTGTGTAACTATTCTTCCCATTCTTCTTCTAATGTATTATATAATTTAATAAAATCTTCTCCTTTGTATTCACATACACATTCATTATCCTTATTAAAGATAGTAAGCATGTGCATATCCTTAGACTGACCATCAACTATGTATGAGTATGTCCCATGTACAAGTTGATAGTCAGGATGTTTCTCATTCCAGTTATTTACAAGTTCTTTCATCGTTAAGTGCCATTCCACTACTAGCATAAGATATAAATGTACCTGGATTACATGGGGTCCAGCCACTATCATCTCTACGTATAGTAGTTGTTGTCTGTCCTACGTTAAATTGTGGAATCTCCACTATATTATCAAGAACTCTAAATAAGTCCTCTATTGATAAATTTGGAAGTATCTGATGTAAATTCTCTAATGTCCTTCTAACATCAATCATAATAATATATTTTAGCAAATTGTATACCACCTATACTAATATTAGGCAGTAATACTTCATATAGTTCTGTAGATTTAAATGTATCTTTATATTCCCTAGGAACTAACAGAGTGTCAACATGATGTCCTCTAGATATTCTAGCTAGATAGGAAATTCTACTGTTATCAAAGTCTGTAAGCTCCAATATAATGGCATTATGATGCCTAGGACAATTCCCACTAAGTATTATCATAATTACTTCTCCTGTAGCAAGATTCTCATCTCTTCCTTCCAGTTCTTATACCACTGTTCATTAATAAGGTCTTCTGATTCAATTAATTCAATCAAATCTTTAGTACCATTATGAATTTGGCTGCATAAATATTGCGCTAATTGGTTCTTTAATTCATCCATAATTATTAGTCTTTAGTTTTAACATAAAGTTGGCAATGGCAAGTTCCTTCTTCCATTTCCCTAAACTCTTTACACATACATACTGTATCTTCATCTCTTACTAAGGAGCATGGGCAATATTTCTTGCCATACTTCTCTTTATTCCTTTTAAGTCCTGCTAGGACTGTTTCCTTTACTTCTTTATTATCAGTTACTTTAATCACGATTCTTGTATCGTTCTGTAATGTTAATTAAATCCTTGTTGTCATGTAATAACTCTAGGAAAGCCTTGTCTACTGCCATATCAAATGCAGTATTAGTAATGATTGGTTCTTTATGCACTCTCTCAATCTCTTCTCTAATCATTTGTTCGGATAATTGAGTGTATAATCGTTTGTTATAGTCATTATACCAAGGCTCATTGAATGTTACTATTATGTCTTTACCTCTCATAAATATATTGTCTTTAGTAATCCAGGTAGGCAATACTTCCAGCCTGGATATATGTATGCATTCCTATACAATGCTTCTTCTATTAATTCTACTTCTTGTGTTATCATTGAAGTTTCTCTAAGTTCTTTACTATTGTGAATAGCTCATCTGGCTCGAATGATGTGATGTCATTAATAACATCAACCATATACTCTTTAACTTCATCTAGAGTCATTATTTTAAATTCGTCCTTAGATAGACCTTTAGTTTTGATAAATTTACTAAATATATCTACAATCTGGACTAAGTTGTGCTTATCTTGCAAATAGAACTCCCCCTTCTCGGGATGAGATGCTAATTTAAATATATCTGCATTATCTGTAATTACTTGTTCATATTCCTCATCACTAAGAAGATTCATTAATGCTACGGCTTTCTCGTATAGCAATTTAACTTCCTTCTCTTCATACTGCTTATTAATTTTATCAATATGTCTCATTATTAGCGAATGTTATTATAAATGCAAGATAGATGCATTAAATATTCCATACCAGCTCCATTAGCTAATCCTGCTTGCAATTTATTTAATAATTCTAATTTTACATCTGTTGTCTTATTGTCTAGTTTAACCCAGTTAGTTGCCTTTGATTCATTACATCCTAAATCAGTATTTACTGGGCATTCTGATAAACTAGTCTTTAATATTTTTACTTCATCTACTTCTTTACTTGTTAAGTCTTTAACTTCTTTAGCCATTGTTATAAATTTTAGTTATTGTTAATAATTCTGAATTAAATTCGCAAAAATATTACTATTTAATTTGACAATACAAAATTAGTTATATATTTCAATATTACCAAATGGTAATATAATTATTAATATATATTATATATTGCCAACTCAAATTCACAGTTAATATTAAGTATATTGCCAACTTGGAGTTGTATATCGCAATGTGGCAATCTGCGCTCCTTCGGAGCTTGCTTGCAATTAATAAGATGAATAGAAATTAGTATATATTGCCAACTCACAAGTACGGGTGCTCTAAATTATACCCCTCCCACTCCCGGGGTAGGTATTATTTCTTATTAAAGTGATTTGCCACCTGAGAGCATAATTCTATAAATTTGTCCAATTCCATATCTCGTTTCATTCTATTTACTTCCCAGCATGTAAAACATATATTACCTGGAATATATCCTAGCTCATTGTCTATTCTGTCTACTGATACTTCTGAACATTTATCAGATAGAGACAGTCCAGTATAATAATCTTTATATTCTTGTTCTTCTAGCTGTATTCTTATATCATCTTCTGTTACAGATACTTCCAATCTATAACCCCTACGTCTACTAGAATCTTTAATTTTAGATAACAATCCTCTAACTAATCCACTATCATCTCGATAAGCCCTCAATTTCTCAGCATGGCTCATATCTCTATGCTCTTTGGCTGTAGGCTCACTGTCTATTTGATAGCCCTTTATGGTCTTAACCAGTCCATATTTAGGATGAGAGATTTCTTTTGTTATTGTCTCTGCCCGACTTAAGTAATCAAATGCTGTCCAGCCAAAGCCTTTTATGTTAGTTAAGTTTCTAGACTCTCGTTTATAATCATCTCCTCTACCTAAATCCAAAGCTAATTGCCTAGCTGTCCTAGGTTCATATGTAGGCAGTGTGTTATAACATTCTAGTAGAAATTCCTTTTGTCCTGTTGTCAAATGCTTGTTAAATACAAAATCTGGACACGCAACCTTGTTAGGAATCTCGTATCTAGAGTAGAATCCTTGCTCTGTTCTGTTTATCAAACGTCCTTCTGTACATAAATCTTTTAGTGTCTTTACGAGTGAGTTCTTACTTATTCCACACTCTGATAGATTATTTAAACTAAAATGTGCAAATTCTCCGTCATAGAATGCACAAACTGCTGTAAATGTTAATTCTTTCATATTAGTCCCTTTATTAATTACACTGCAAAGATAGTAATAATTTCTCGTATTGACAAGGGGTGTATATTAAGAAGTCTAAAATTTCACAACTGGTGTAAGTCCCCCCCACCCTTTTTCTGTTACCTCTCACACCCCTCACCCATGTTTGGAGAAAATCAAAAGATTTATATCATTTGGTTTTGCTTCATAATATTCATTTTAAAATTATTAGCTTATGTACACTATTTTATCAAACGGTTTAGTTCGTGTTAATCTCACAGGTTGTTATATCACAATGTCAGAATATAAAGAACTAATCGCAAACGTATAGAATTAAATCAAGAACGGCAAATAAAGCCCGTTCTATATTGTTTCACTAATAAATTATTAAACTATGAATTTAGCAGAATTACAAGAAGTTAACAAGAAGTTACCGAAAGCAAGCAAAAACGAAATTGCGGCGGCTTTAAACCGTTTAGGTGTAAATCCTGACTCTATCAAAGTAGGCGACAAATTGAAGTTTCCCGCTGAAATTAACGAATTTAACGGGACTATTACAAAGGGAGTTGTAAACGGTAACACATTCTTTCAAGTTGCTGTAGAGGTAAACGGAACGGCACGAAACGTATCTATTAACTCTTTGTTTCGCTCTTTCAATGATAGAGAGAACGGCAAGCGAATTACACCCGTAGACATTTTGCCGGATGCTGACAAAGACAAATGTATTTTCAATATGTTTGAAAATAAGACAATAGCGGAATGTCTTGCAGATTTACAAGGTACGGAAGTAACCGCAAAGGCAATAGAATCATTTGAAAGCGTCTCTAGAGACGGCTCTCAAATGAACGTAAATGTTATTGCATATTGCAAGGAATAACAAAGTACTTCTTATTGAAAGGCACATTTAGAAAGTCTATTTGTGTCTTTCTTTTTATCATGCTTATTCAGATATATTTGTTAGTATGTAGTTAGCCGGATAGTGAAATGAAAGCGAAGAAATCAAAACTAAGAACTGTATTTGGACGTAATCGGAACGATGCAATTCATGCAAATAATGGTATAAGATATAAACTGACAAATCCTCTGTTTGAGGAAGCAGTAGGCTATTATTTGCTTGAACAAATCTCCACTTGGAGTGGGACGAGATATAAAGTACTAAAGTACGTAGTTCAGACCGTTTGAATGTGTAAAATGAATATTATTAAGAGTATGTAGGTCTGTGATAGATATACATACTCACCTTTTATTCGAGTTGACAATAATAATATATATTTATGGACTACATAGAAAATGATTTCACAGATGCTCTGATTGATGCAATTTGTGAGAAATCACCAAGCACTTGGTATACCTTAATAGGAGAGACAATAGTCAAGGAAGCTGACAATAAGAAGGACATTGAAGATGCATTTAATGAAAGCAAAGACGACTTTGATTTATCTGGAAGTAAATAACAATTAAACCTTGTGGTGTAGGTCAACCATGCACAATTATGAAGTATAGAATCGAATTCAACTACCGCTACGGTAAAGACTACGTGTACTGTAATGAGTACCGTGAGGATGAGCGGTTTGTACAGCCGCTTAACTCTAACGGCGAGCCTTTATGCACTATGGCGAAGACTAACATAATAGCCATTAAGGAGTGCAAATAACTACACAGAAAGCCAGCGCTGTAAAGACTGGCACAAGATTTAATCCTCAAAACACATTTACTTATGGTATTCGAATACATTCATCCAAGCGGAATTAAACTACGTCCAGCTAGACCTTTAACTAACAGCATATTATACATTTACAATCCAATCGGCAATGAATGGATGCATTTGTGTAAGGAGGACATGCATGGACATTTAGAGCTGTTAACATACTTTAGTAATGGCGCCACTATGTACCAAGTAATTGAAGGTCTTAAGAAGGTAGTAGAGTATTGGGGAGATGACTATCTCGTAGGTCGTAGAGACTTTTACAAAGAGATTATAGACATCTATTCCTCACACCGATAACATCACAGGGTTTAGCTCTTCTAAGTACTTCATGAAAGGTACAATGTATAATGTGACGGCACCTTGGTTATTACGGCAGAAATGGTGGAGAAAGCTATGCCTACGCTCAATCAACTGAAACTTATTGGCGAAATTCTTGGTGCTAGAAGAGGTACAGGAGAGGCTGACTTGTCTCCGTTTAGGAGATATAGAATTAAGGATTGGATACGAGCTAGAGATATTATGAATATTTCTGTAGACCAATTCATGAATAGGTTCAATTCTTATATAGAAGTGGCGTCATTAAAACGTTAAGAGTATTACATTTCCATATTTTAAAACCTGGCAGTGAGTAGGTTAACTGCCAACTTATTTATGACTTTAGAAGAAATATCTAACAGATATACTATCCCACAAAATTTGGAAGCCCTTAAAGCTATACTAGCGAACCCGAGAGCCTGGGAAGCTGTGGATGAGATGTTTATTAAAACAGTCAACGAGCTGGCTGGTAGAGACACCTTAACTTCAGACGGAGGTAAATTATATTTGCGACACGGACATGATATGACTGTCAAAGGTTCTGGCAACACTAGAACTTTAGTAATTAGTGGAGCAGAAATGGCATCCATTTCTACTAATAACTGCAATCATGCCACAGCTGAAAAGGGATTGCTGTGGATAGGTATGGCATTCATTGTTAGTAATGGAATCTACAAAGAACCCCAATGGAAACCTGATGTTAGGAATATAAACTATCAGGCTTTGAGAGTATTAGGAATAACTAAGTTCAACAGACGAGTTATGGTTATTCTATCTGAGATTATTGGAAAGACTCTCAAGTTCGAGATAGTTAATCCTAGAGGTAAGAAGATTGTAATTGTCAAGGAGGTACCAATCTCTGACGTTGCTGATATTGAGACGTTTATCACTGACCCAAACAATGATTATTATGAAGTAAAGAGAGCCAAAGAGGACTATTATCTAGACTATCTAATGTCATGCAAAACTGGGCAATATATACTTACTACTAAGGCCAAATTTGCAGACAAGGTCATGTCTGCATCTAAATTTAGAGGTCTGCACAATGGGGATGTAATAACTGAATTTAGTACTAGGTTTAAGTTATACATCAAGAAAAGTGCTGTAGAAGTCCATGAGTTACACACTCGTACTATGGCTATCCATGATTATAATGTAACGTTCGAATGAAACTATATTTTAACTATACACAGAACTTCATCCTTGCAGATTGTGAGGGTGAGGTTATTGATATGAGAACTGGTCAGCCTTCTGATGCCAAACTACAATCTCGCCTTAATAGCTACAAAGATGAAACTACATCTAAGTGGATTCCTATTAAGGACTTAGGAGATTTGTATGATATGTCAGATAGTGATGTAACAGTCTCTGGTAGCTTAATCACGATGTCCATTGACGGACATAAGGTTACAGCTAGACATAAGGTGTCAGCAGGAGTCAATTATGTACAACTGACTGGACACTTCCCTCGCTACTTCTGGAAAGGATTTGCTAACTTATTAACTAAGTAACAATGTTATCGCAGATACAGTTTAGGAAACAGAGAGTACCATGCACTCTCAATCATCAATCTATTACTTCTCGTGAAGGTAAGTTGCTTCTTGGATTTGGAACTAACCAACCTATGATGCAACAAGCTGAAAGACAAATCGCCAAATATCAAGTTCCCTATGAGACATCTGATTTAAATGGTATACTTTCAGTTATTATTGATTATTCTATTATTAGCAGTGTAACAACAATCTAACCTTTAAACAATGGATATAAAGAACAGCCCTATAGTTAAACATGCAATTAATAATGACAAATCTCTTCTTCCCGGAATCATCGCTTACAGCTGCAAAGAAGCTATAGTATTTGCTAAGAGAGAATGCGGTGATTTTATAGATTTCGCCAAGGAGTGGATACAATCCTCTAAACAGCTTTGCGAAGAAGAGAATATTCCATGGGAACGGATTAGGGCAGCAACTGGAGAGTCTATTGACAATTATATGTCTTAATCTCCTTTCCGTCTAAAAGAGAGTCTGATGAGTCGTTGAAAATTACGACGAAACTTCACTGTGATTTGGCATGTCACGGTGGAGTCACTCTTAACCATTATTAGTAATTATGAAACTCACTAAGAATAAGAAAGACAATATAATAATTAGTTCTGCTATTGGAGCATTAGTAATTATTAATATTATGTTACCCACAGCTGGCGATTTTACATATGTAGTCGGAGCTATAGGTATTGTTGCGGCCATAGGAGTCTGGTTCTTACCAGATTAATCAAATAATTAATAAATCAAACTCTTTAAATTTAGAAGGAAATGAAGAAATTACAAGAACGCCTGAAAGCTGGTATTGATTTCAATCCAGAGAAAGACCCATGCTATGATTCTATCGTAGAAGAAACTGAAACTATTCTTGGGCATGTACTCGATGCTGCTGAAGGCAAAGAAGTTCCTTACAAGAACTTCACTGTTGGTGGTGGTTACGATGAGAAGAAAGACCGTGAAATCATCATTGTTCGTGGTGACGGTGAAGACTTGCTTGTCATGGAAGTTAAAGACGAATCTATTCGTGTTCAACCTCATGAACGTCATGCTATCACTCTGAACGAGGATGATGAAGCTTCTGCCCGTGAAGTCTTTGACATTCTTATGAAAATGAGAGACCAGAAACAAGGCTCTACATTCAAGGTTGAAGAAGGTAAGAAAGCTATGTTTGAGTTTCTGAAGGACGCATCCGAAGCTATCGGTGCTGATGTTGAAGGTGTTGAAACGCCGGAAGAGCTGTTAAAGGCTCTCAAGAACAGGCAGAAGGACAACGAGGATAACATAGAAGACTTTATGCGTGAACAACGCATTCATCTTACTATGCACATGCTTGACTGTTCCCGTGAGAAGGCAGAGAAAATTGTAAAGAATTTTGAAGAAGCTGTGAAGCGTTAATAATGTCAAGAGGGGATTAGTTTAATGGTAGAAGGCTAGTTGCAACTAGTGGCGGGAGTTCGAATCTTCCATCCTCTCCACTCATTTTTTAATTTTGCTCTAGGTTTGCTCAGTCATGTTGTGAAACACGCTTGGGCTCTTAATTAATAAGTGTATGAATCAGAATGCAGTTAATTCTTTAAGGAATGCCAAGAGGCATATTCTTATTAGCGATGTTGATAAGTTCAATAGCCATTTATTGTATTACATATTAAATGTTATATATGGAACGCATGACCATATTAAATTGAATACAATACGTGAAAGACTTGAACGTGAGCTTAAATGGTCATTGGACGAGCATATTCCTGATAAGGATGTAATTAGAGAATGGCTTGACAATGATTACCCTCTTATATGCATAACAGAGTTATCGTTTGATAGTTGTGTTAAACTTGCTAACGATTTTCCAGATTATGAAATTGTAGTTTATAGTTGGATGAAACATGAAGGAAACTTGCCATTTTAAATGGAACAATATAACTTGTAAGCTATCAAGTCCATAATGGGTACGCCACTCAGTGTGGCACAGGAGGATACTGGTAGCTCTCTATTCATGTTTGAAAAAGACTCCTGGCATGAGAGGATAATCATGCCATTTATGGGCCTACCTGGATTTGACAGGCGATTACGAGTTAGTAAGACGTGTAGAGTTGGCACCAACTCTTTAATAATGATGCAAACAATAGTTGCTGAAATCGACTACAACAGAATGGCAGCCTAAGCTGCTGGCTTATCAGTATTTATATTGATTAAGTCGGGTTACTGGAAGGAACCTATAAACAGAAGAGGATTGGCGTTGCCATTAACCGAACACTCTAAGAGTTAGTAAGCTGAAACCTTCCGTCACCTAGCTATGGGTTACAAATAGACGTTCTCCAACGTAAATGGAGTGGTGGAAGAGTGACTTCGGTCAGCCCTAGTTTGGTAGTTTGTAAGCTAGCT
>OJNQ01000365.1_pt1 | contig 34425 bp, 36 predicted proteins | sample 1597621 | NCBI WGS metagenome assembly OJNQ01 (sample SAMEA2452137, study PRJEB22498) | human gut metagenome | reverse complement strand
TATCGTAGAATCGCGTGGCATGGTTGTGCTTTTTGAATAACCATATAATCCAAAAGCGGTTGCGGTTGCGGCAAGCCATAATATGATTATGCCAAGTAATAATGCAATACAGATTGCCAATAATGATTTTGGAAAAGATACGCTTGTTCTGGTTATGAATGCCTCAATGAAGCAGAAACTATATGATTCATTTGACAGAGCAATTAATGTGTATACATTATGTGAATTCTGCGGTGAACCTGAAGAAGAAGTACAGGACCCATATGGAAAAGGTATTGAAGAATATAATGTATGTTTTGAACAGCTGCAGCATCTGGTTGATATAGCAGCTGACAATATTATAAATAATATAAAACAAAAAGAAGAAAAAGGAGAATAACAAAATGATAGCAATTGGTAGTGATCACGGCGGAATTGAACTTAAAGAGCAGATGATAGAGCATCTAAAAAAAAGAGGAATTGAGTGTAAGGATGTAGGATGTTATTCAAAAGAGTCATGTGATTATCCGGTATATGCCAAGAAAGTTGCCGGTGAAATTCTTTCTGGAGAATGCGAGCAGGGTATTCTTATATGTGGAACAGGAATTGGAATGAGCATGGCTGCAAATAAGATTAAAGGTATAAGAGCAGCACTTTGCGGAGATTGTTTTAGTGCACAGATGACAAAGGAACATAATAATGCGAATGTATTATGTCTCGGTGCAAGAGTAATTGGATCTGAACTTGCATTCAGAATTGCAGATACATTTATTGATTCAAAGTTTTCTAATGATGAACGTCATATCAGAAGAATAAATATGCTTGAACAGTAATATTGCAGATTGGAGGATTTTCAATGAGCGATAAAAGAACAGACTATATTTCGTGGGATGAATATTTTATGGGTGTTGCCAAAATGTCGGCACTTCGTTCCAAAGATCCGAATACCCAGGTCGGTGCATGTATAGTAAGTAATGACAATAAGATTCTTTCTATGGGATATAACGGATTGCCAAGAGGATGCTCAGATGATGAATTCCCATGGGCAAGAGAAGGTGCACCACTTGATAATAAGTATATGTACACAGCACACAGTGAACTGAATGCAATTCTTAACTATCGTGGTGGAAGTCTTGATAATGCAAAGATGTATGTTACGCTTTTTCCATGCAATGAGTGTGCGAAGGCTATAATTCAGGCGGGAATAAAAACAATTGTATATGATTGTGATAAATATGCTGATACGGCATCCGTTATTGCATCAAAGAGAATGCTTAATGCAGCAGGTGTCAGATATTATCAATATCAGAGAACAGAAAGAGAAATAACTATTACATTATAATTGTTAATGGCAATAGTAATATGCCGGTTTTGCAAGTCGGAAAAGTATTTTATAGACATGCAAAACCGGTTGCTATGAGAATATGATATTTAATTAAAAAATATCTTATATTTCTTTATCTTTTGAAAAATAACTGTCAAGTTTATATATATAATCTTTAAATGAGCCATCGTATATAATAGATAAAAGATTATTAAGGCGGTGAAGTGAAGCGGTCAAAAGGGATGTGCTTATTAATTCGTTGCTGCAGGCATCAGCGAGTTCATCAAGGTCCACAACCTTTACAAATCCGGAATTTTCAATAATTACATCGGCAAGAAGGTCGGTAAATATATATTCGTCTTTCAGACTGTTATAATCGGTGTCTATTATATCGCAGTAGATATATTTCAGCTTGTTTTCAGATGTAAAAAACTTGCTTATTTTCCAGCCTTCATTAAGACAGTACATGGAGATTCCATGTGAGAATTCTGCTTTTGGATGAATGGTATTCCATTTTGTGACAATAATGTCTTTGCTGATATGAATGATGTGGTCATTTTTTAAATGAAGACATTCATCTGGGATTAAACGTCGTCTGTATAAATCGCTCATGGTAATCTCCGTTCTATATATCTATATAAAATTTGGTATAAATTATCTGTTAAATTAAAATGAAAATTGTATTAAGTACTTATTTTAAGTGAATTATAGCAATATAAAGCTATAAATTCAATCGTTTTATTGATGTAAAAAAAATGGACTTATTTGATTTTAAATGTTATTATAATAATAAACGAAATTTGAGAGGATATTCGTATGGGCTCTAGTGATAAGAATTCTGAGTATCGCAACATTATTTTAATTTCGCAGGTTGGCATATGTGTGATGATACCGATGTTTTTATGTATGGCATTGGGAATATGGCTTGATAAAAAGTTTGGAACATATTTTACACTTCCTTTGCTGGTTGTCGGAATAGCTGCTGGTGCAAGAAATGCCTATGTACTTGTTATGAATGTTGTAAAGAGCGAAGAAAACAGACGAAAAAAGCGTCAGGAAGACGAAATTAAGCGGAAAATTGAAAGGGCTAATCAAGAAAAAGAAAATGACAAACAGACTTAGAGATTTAAATGAGGCATTGCCTGAAATATTGGTAATAGATTTATTATATTTTATTATTGGTGAGATTGTTATATTCCTTTTATTTGAGAATCCGGCAAAATTTGCAGTTGGATTTCTGGCAGGGGTAATTTATGCCATTTTTTGTGTGTTGAACATGAGCTTTAAAGTGCGTAAAGTGGTATATGGAAAAGCTAATCCTAAAAAGTCATATCTGTTAGGTTATCTTTTGAGGCTTACGGTTATGATTGCCATATTTGCAATGTTGTATCTTTGTGATATCGGAGATCTGCTTGCGGCACTTGTTGGAATGTTCATTATGAAGCTGTCTGCGTATCTGCAGCCGGCTGCCTTGAGAATATCGTCCAAAATACTAAGAAAAGGAGGAAAAGAATGTGGGGAGCATGGGTGTGACCTCGATGACCTCAATGATAGCCTGTGACAGCAGTTTTATGATTAAGTCACTCTATAAGTTCAGAATCCCGGGTATTGACTATGATTTCAGTATCAATACAACACATGTTGCTTTGCTTATAGTCTCTATATTTATTCTTGTTGTTGCTATAATTGCAAGAATTAAGATTAATAAGGCAGAAGCATCAGATACACCGGGATTTTTCCAGAATATAATAGAGCTGATTGTAGAAATGCTTCAGACCATGGTTGAAGGAATTATGGGAAAAAATGCGAACAAGTTTGTAAACTATATGTCTACACTGTTCCTTTTTATAATTATATCCAATATTTCAGGTCTGTTTGGCTTGAGACCGCCTACGGCGGATTACGGTGTTACGCTGTGTCTTGGTCTTATAACATTTGTACTCATTCAGTTTAATGGTATAAAGAAAAATAAACTAATAAAAATTACAAAGGAGTATTATCATGAAAATAAAAGCCTTAGTAGTTGGCCCAATCATGGAAAATTGCTATATTTTATATGATGAACAAACTTTAGAAGGCATAATCGTCGACCCAGGCGATGAAGCTACAAGTATTTTAAATGTAGTCGATAATTTAAAACTTCATATTAAATATATTGTAAATACACATGGTCATGCTGACCATATTGGCGCTAATAAAGAATTAGGTTTAGCTCTAAAAGCAAAATTGGCTATTCATGCTGATGATGCTTGTATGCTCACTGACCCACATCTCAATCTTTCTGAAAATGGCTATATGGGTAGACCTATAATTTCTCAACCTGCCGATATAATCTTACATGAAGGCGACATTATTTCTTTTGGCAATTGCAATCTAAAAGTAATCCATACTCCAGGGCATACACCTGGTGGAATTTGCCTTGTTGGTGAAGGCGTTGTTATGAGTGGCGACTCTTTATTTGCTGGCTCTATTGGTAGAACTGATTTTCCTACTGGCTCTATGACTGATTTAATTTCCAATTTAAAAGCAAAAATCTTGACTTTAGATGAAAATTTAACTGTTTTTCCTGGTCATGGTGGAGCAACTACTATTGCCTATGAAAAACAAATCAATCCTTATTTAGGTTAAATAAAAATGATACATGATTTTTCACCTGAAATATTAGATTTAAATACTATTGATGAAGCACGCCAAGCTATGCAAGATATCCACTGCACTGATGCTGGCATAAAAATAATGCAAGATAAAGCTCTTTTCAAAGTGATAAAACTCTGTGATGTAAATAGCAAAGCTGCCAATATTTTAAAACAAACATTTTTAAGTAAAGGTGGCGAAGTTGCTATCTCTCGTCATTGTGCTGATTTAAGCAAAGAAACTAGTGATGTCATCATCATGGCGACTATATATCAATACAAAAGAGCCATACCTGTATTGAAAATGCAACCTTGGAAATTAAAACAAATCGCTGAAATTTTAACTACCATGATAAAAGAGGTTTAAAGATGTTTTATTCTTGTAAATATCAATTTGAAAATATCTCTTTATATCTAGTAGCGACAGAAACTCATTTAATTAATATTCAATTTACGCAACCACAAAAAGCTCTGTTACAAACAACAGAGCTTTTATCTATGGCTACTATTCAATTAGATGAATACTTCCAAGGAAACGCACTATATTTTCTTTACCATTTAAATTAACAGGTACGCCATTTCAACTTGCAGTATGGAAAGAGCTTCAAAATATTCCTTATGGAAAAACTACTAGTTATAAAGAAATCGCTCAAAAAATCAATAAGCCTAAAGCATATCGAGCTGTAGGCATGGCTAATAATAAAAATCCACTGCCTATTATCATTCCCTGTCATCGTGTGATTGGCTCTAATGGAAAATTAATCGGTTATGCAGGTGGATTAAATTTAAAAAATTATCTCTTAGAATTAGAAAAATCACATACTAATTTTTAATATAAAACTACAAATATAAGAAGGTTGATTTTATGAACTACAAAGGCGTTATATTTGACCTTGATGGCACTCTTGTCAATTCTTTAACAGATTTAGCAAATAGTGTAAACACTGTACTTACTGAATATAATTTACCTACTCATGATATCGAAAGTTATAAATATCGCGTAGGTAATGGCATAAAAAAATTAATGGAACGTTCCCTACCTCAAGATAAACAGTATCTTTTAGATGAAGCTTTAACTAAATTCAAACAAGTATACGCTAAACATAATTTAGACCATACAGCTCCTTATGAAGATATCTTAACTTTATTAAAAACATTGCAACAACAAAATATAAAACTTGGTATTTGTACAAATAAACATGATGAAGCTGCCAAAAATATCGTAAAATTATTATTTGGTGAAGGCATTTTCAGCGAAATAATCGGCGATAAAGCTGGCTTAAAACGCAAACCAGACCCAGGCAAAGTCTTGATGATTGCCCAAAATTGGCAATTAAAACCTCAAGAAATAGCTTATCTTGGAGACTCTGATGTAGATATGCAGACTGCCAAAAATGCCGATATGTTAGCTGTTGGTGTATTATGGGGCTTTCGACCTGCTGATGAATTAAAACAAAATGGCGCAGATATTTTAATTGATAAACCACTTGATTTATTAACTCAAGTATCATTTGCTAAATAATTTTTATTATAGAAAGGATTTTTTAATTAATGAAAAGTAAAATTCCTGTTCAATTAGGACAGAAATATGAAATAAAAATCACAGGAATGGGGCAAAGCGGTGAAGGCGTTGGACGCTTTGAAAATTTCACTGTATTTATTCCTTATGCACTTCCTGGAGAAACTGTAGAAGCTAAAATCACACTTGTGAAAAAAAATTACGCTACAGGTGAAATAGTATCTATACTTGAAAAAACTTCAGACAGAATAAAACCAATCTGTAAAGTATATGATGACTGTGGTGCTTGCCAGCTTCAACATTATTCTTATGAAGCTCAACTCAATGCAAAAAAACAAAAAGTAATCGATATGATGGAACATATCGCCATCAAAAAAGATATCATCATTCACCCTACTATGCCATCTGTTCATGAATGGCACTATCGCAATAAAATGCAATTTCCAATCGGCAGAAGCAAAAAAGAAGGTATTATCGTTGGTTGTTATGCTCATAGCAGTCATAATATCATCAATACTGAAAACTGCCATATTCAAAAACATACAAATAATGTAATTGCCAATGCTGTACGTGAAATGGCTACAAAATTTAAATTAAGTGTCTATGATGAAAAAACTCATTATGGTCTTTTACGCCATGTTGTAGGTCGCACTAATCGCGACGAAACTGAATGTATGGTCGTACTCGTTACTGCTCAACCAAAAATACCTCGCATGCGTGAAATCGTAAATTTCCTACGCTCCAAAATCCCAAATTTGACAAGTGTCGTACAAAATATTAATACTGGTAGAAATAATATCATCATGGGCAAAGAATGCAAAATTCTTTGGGGTGCTTCTCATATCACAGATAGATTAGGAAGCCTAAAATTCAAAATCTCTGCACTTTCTTTCTTCCAAGTAAATACAGAACAAGCAGAAAAATTATATGAATGTGCTTTAAAATACGCTAATTTAACAGGAAAAGAAACTGTAATTGACGGCTATTGCGGCACAGGTACTATCTCTTTATTTTTAGCTCAAAAAGCAAAAAAAGTTTACGGTATGGAAATCGTACCTGAAGCAATCCGCGACGCTATTGCTAATGCTCGTGATAACAATATAAGAAATGCTGAATTCTTAACAGGCGATGCTGCTAAATTAATGCCTCAACTCTATCGTAAAGGACTTCGTCCAGATGTAATTGTAACTGACCCACCAAGAGCAGGCTGTGCACCAGAAGTTTTAAAAACTTTCGCTGCTATGAGACCAAAACGCATTGTCTACGTATCTTGTAACCCAGCTTCACTTGCTCGCGATATCGGTATCTTAGACGAATTAGGCTATAAAGCTACAGAAATCCAACCTGTAGACATGTTCCCACAAACAGGTCATGTAGAATCTGTTTGCTTACTCGTAAAAAAATAAGATAAAATCTTAGTTTTAAGTCATGTAGAATCTGTAGGTCTATTATTGTCTCACCAAAATACAAAATATGTTTCAGTATCGTATAAACCAGAGAACGACGATTATATGGAGCTGATACATGGAAGTGCGACATGTAAGGAGATCAAAGAGTATATCGCAACAAAATATAATGCTAACATTTCTTCTCTGTATATAGCTCAGGTCAAGAAGAAAGCGGACATTGATAAGCGTGAATGATTCAATAAACCGAAGGGTACTGACAGTAAGTCAGGTACCTGCTAATAAAGAACAGATAATCATGGATACGCTGAAGCATTTCAATATGATCTTAAAATTAAACACAATCAAAAATTAACCTACAGTAATACAGTCAAGAAGCCAAGACTCGCAGCAAAGTCCTGGCTCCTTTTTTATGTGTTATTATATACGTATAGAAGTGAACACGTATCAACTTCTGATATTTCGCTTGTTATAATACAATCATAAGTTAATAATGAATATTTACCATTAATGTATATTCTGCTGCATGAGCTTATAGCAAAAGTTTGTAATATGAAGGCTGTGAACAGATTCTTAGGGATTTTCCCCCTTGATTATCTGTTTGCAGCCTTATTGTTTTGGAAACAAGGAGGATTTAAGATAGCAAGACCTATAGGCGGCAAAACAAAAGATATCAATCAGTATTTCAGTAGATGAAGAGACGAAAAAATGCTGCATAGAATGGCATTTGTGAGACATACAAATATTTCAGCTTTGATCACAAGTTTTGTATGGGACCTCGAGAATGCAAGACTGAAAGAAGAAGACAGTAAGAATGATGAGTAATGAAGTGCCGAAGAAACATCGTATAAAAATGCTATGATAGAAAAAACAATAAGAGTGCTCAATCTCATTATGCTTCCATCTACCAAGAATTTTAGAGATGTATTGTCATTCAAAGAAGACATAAGATCTATGTTATAGCAACTAGCCCTCAAATAAAAAGTGATAGCATAAATGAACTTTATTATGACGCTGACGAACTGATGTTATACGATCTGGAGACGATATGTGATCTTGAAATGATAACGACTTATTTATGGTCACTTAGAGTAATGTATAGCATTATTGGTACGAGTTTGACAGAAGATTTTAACACGAATGAACTAACAAAGATGGGTATTCTCTATTACTCTGCCAATGTTCGCTTGGTCAATCTTCATGGACACTTCATAAGATGTCGACAATGTTGTCGATAAACAAGAAAGTTGTTACGTATGCGAAGCATAGCTCTGCAGCCTCTGTAGTTCGTGAGCTATGTGATACGGTACATGAACTAGCTGGTTTACCTAAGGAATAATTGACTTGGAAAGTGCATACGACTATAATCATATACGTATGGACATAATACGTTTCCCGATGAAAGGGTGGAAATAGATATGGCAAAAAAAGGAAATATCTTTGATAGTGCAGTTCAGGCAAGAGTACAGGAGCAAGAAAAGATTACTGCTGCGGTAACTAGTGTTGCGCCCAACAAAAAGGTTGCCAAAACAAAAATTACGCTGTCAATCACACAAGAGGACAGTGATATTGTGAAAATGCATGCGCTCAAGAATCATACGACTGTAAGCGATCTATTACATGAATGGATTCAGGAAAAGTGCGTGAAGTGATAATCAGATAATAAAAGGATGATATACATATATGAATGAATTTATTAATGGTGAATGCTTAGAGGAAATGAAAAAAATGCCTGATGAGAGCATTGATTTTATTTTTACTTCACCGCCATACGCTAATCAAATCAAAGATTATGGAGCTACTGGGATAAAGATTAAACCTGATCAATTTGATAATTGGTTTTTACCACGTGCTCAAGAAATGTATCGAATATTGAAATCAGAAGGAAGTTTTGTATTAAATATCAATGATAAACTTGATGGTAAGTTTCAAAGTTTATTTGTATTTAAGCTGGTCGTAATGTTGGTAGAACAGGTGGGATTTCATCTTGTGCGTGATTATATTTGGTATAATCCAGCAACACCTCCAAATGTGTTTTCAAGAGGTACAATGGGTAGAACAAAAAAATCTCACGAATACTGTTTATGGTTCAGTAAAACAGACAAGTGGACATTTAACATGGATCCTATTCGAAAACCATATGGTGATAGAATGATGGAATTGTTTCAATCTGCTCCGCAGGGCGACCGAAGTGCGAATTCTCGTCCGAGCAGGCATAATTTCGATTTAAGCCGTGCATGGAAAAATAATGGAGGTTCTGATCCAGGAAGTGTTATCTCAATAAGTAATACGAGTAGCAATGATACATTTCATCGTTTATGTAAACAGTTTGGAATTGGTCATCCAGCACGTTTTCCCGAATCACTTGTTGAGTTCTTTATTAAAGCAGGTACAAATGAAGGAGACGTTGTACTTGATCCATTTGGTGGTTCTGGAACTACTGCTATTGTTGCCCATAGACTAGGACGTGACTTCAGATATATTGAGATAAATCCTGAATATCATGAAATGGCACAAAAGTGGTATGAAGTAGAATTTTCTTCTGATGCAGTATACAACAAAAATATGGACCGCTTCTGCACGGATATGCTTCCAAAATGCAAATGGTCCCTATTACCTTTTGGCTTTTTATATGATCTTTATAAAGCGTGGTTCCCTACAGTTGGTTTATACGAAAAGCCTCAAACAAAAACTGTTTTTGTGGCCCGATTAACGGAATTTCTGAAGAACGATTCAAATTGGAAAGTTGCTGATAATTTATTATCAACTAATGCTAATAACATGCCCATGCCAGAGCTATTGATTGCGAAATATGATTTGAAAAACTGGATGAATAAAGATTATAAGGGCAATGATGTCGATATAATATGTAGCCCATCTATTCAGACAAAGTATAAGGGGATTTATAGAAATGGCAAGCCATCGTTTATCTCAGAAGGAACTACATGATCTATTCCTGGAAGATTTAGGCGTTTGTGCTGAGGATGTTGAAAATAATGGTCATAAGCCATTAATATTACGATTGAAGTATCCATTCAATCGTGAATTGAAAGTATATCTTTTCAATTGTACAGCGCCGCCAGGCGGAAGATCAATAGATGAGTTTAAAGTCCAATTAATTTTGGATGGTCAAAAGCGTGGAGAAAGAGGAAAGTTTGATACATCTGATGGTAAGACAACGTTGATAATTGGATATGCAACACCGTTTATCGATCCGTCGGATGGAATTTGGATTTTATTTGAATTAGATAAACATAAGGAATTTGCATATTCAGCCAATATTCAGGTATATCTGAGACAAATATTGCCTGCACTTGAGGGAAAAGTCCACGTATGCCAGAAAAATAATAAGGAGATCCTTGTGATTGCTCAGCGACAGTATCTCAAAAATGCATTACAAGAGCGATTTAACATTGATCTTCATATAATGTTAGAGAGGGCGGAACATGGAGTTACAGAAACATAATTTCAGACCTGATTATAATAAGAGTGAACATAACATAGCAGATGATTTTTATCTTCCTGCTATGCGTAGTTCTTGTCAGTATGACCGTATATCAGGTTATTTTGGAAGTACAATATACATTCTTGCTTGGTCTGCACTTCAAGAGTTTATTGTAAATGGCGGAAAAATTCGCATTATTTGTTCGCCTGTAATTTCAGACACAGATAAAGACGCAATGACCGAAGGTTATTCTGCAATCAATGACATAATCTTAAAAGAATCACTATCTAAGGAATTGAATGAGTTATTTGCACTTGATAATCTCTCAAAACCTGCACGTATTTTGGCTTGTCTCGTAGCTGAAGGTATTATAGATGTCAAGATTGCAGTACCTAAAAGTGGTATGGAACCAGATCTTGAAAGATTGTTTCATGATAAAGTAGGAATCTTTATAGATTCACGTGGAAGTGCAGTAGGATTTAGAGGTTCTATGAATGAAACTTTTCAAGGATTGTCAGATTGTGGAAATTTAGAATCTATAGATGTATTTCCGAGTTGGGCAGATGTTAGAGATGCACAGCGAGTACAAAGTGCTACGAGTTATTTCAATAGACTTTGGAATAAATCTGAACCACATGTTTTAGTTTATGATTTTCCTGATGCTGTTAGGAAAAGTTTGATTGATAAAAGTAATGGGTACGACTGGAAAACACTTGTAAAAGAAATATCTACGTCGATATCGCTTGCTAAAAAATGGGCACCAAATAAAAAAAATGCATCAAAATCACCACGAAAGCATCAGTTAACGGCTTTGGAGAACTGGGTAAGTAATGGAAGACATGGCATTTTGGAGCATGCAACAGGCAGTGGAAAAACTTTTACGGCAATTTGCGCCATTCGTGATGCTTTAGATCGTGACAAGTCAGTTTTAGTATTGGTCCCGTCAAAAGAGCTTTTACGGCAATGGAAAACAGAAATCGAAGATAATATAAAGGATATCCCTGTCCGATATTTAATGTGTGGTGATGGATTCAATTCCTGGAAAACTAATAATACATTGCAGTTGTGGACACGACCAAGCGATACGCAGAAGAAAATAACTATTACAATTATGGATACAGCATGTGGTGATCATTTTATTCGCAATGTGGTTGATGGCTCACATTTATTGCTTGTTACTGATGAAGTGCACCGCATTGGTAGTCCTGCAAGAAGAAATATTTTGAAAATTAATGCAGGTGAGAGATTAGGTCTGTCAGCAACACCAATCCGTTATGGAGATCCAGAAGGAACTGCTGCAATTTTTGAATATTTTGGCGGTGTTGTACCACCTGTTTTTTCATTGGAAGATGCCATAAAAAGCAATGTACTTACGAAATATTATTATCATCCGCTTCAAGTTCATCTAACCCCAGAGGAACAGGATGAGTGGAAATCAATATCCAAAGAAATAAGTCGATTGATTGCTATAGAGAAAAGATCAGGTGAGTCCATTAGTACAATAATTGCATCCAATCCAAGAATACAGATGAAGTTACTTTCAAGAGCACGCATCGTAAAACAAGCAGCCAATAAAATACCGCTTGCTCTTGAAATAATCAAAAAATATTACAAGGATGAGCAAAGATGGATTATTTATTGTGATAATCAAAGACAACTTGGAGATATTCTCTCCTTGCTCTTAGATAATGGATTTAATGCGTATGAATATCATTCTGATATGGATGGCGATAGAAATGAGACTTTAAGCTATTTCGGAAAATATGGCGGTATACTTGTTTCCATTCGTTGTTTGGATGAAGGCGTTGACATACCGTCAACGACACATGCATTGATCTTAGCATCTTCAAAGAATCCACGAGAATTTATTCAGCGACGTGGTCGCATACTTAGACGATATCCAGAGAAATATTTCGCACAGTTATATGATGCGATTATAATGCCTGAGATTTCATTTGATGATGAGGAAGATGCTAGCAATTCAATTGTTATGGCTGAATTGTCACGTGCAATTCAATTTGGCGAATGGGCAGAAAACCCATCGTGTGTGTCAGATTTGCGTATTATTGCGCGAAGATATGGCATTAATTATCAAGATATTAAGGATGGAGGAATCGAGGATGACAAGACAGAACGTGACTGAACTTCTGGCCGTTTTGGAAGAAATTCGATCAAATGAATATCCAGATGTGCCAAAAGAAATGATAGAACAGATTGCTTTAGCACAGTTTGATAATCAGGATGACCGTAATAAGGCAAGAGTTGAGACAATACAGGTGATTGCATCATATGTCAATAAGATAAGTTAATCGGAGGCAAACTATGTTACATTTTAGAAAAATGACGCTTCGTGATTTTGGTCCATATAAAGGCGAGCAGGTTATTGATTTTTCTGATCAGTCAGGTGTAACCATTTTTTGGGGCAATAATGGACGCGGTAAAACGACGTTGCTGAATGCTTTCCGTTACGGGTTATTTGGAGTAGTTCAGCGAAGAAATGGTGTTTTGAAAAATTTAAGTGCGATGTGTAACGCTGAGGCAGTTGTTGAAGAAAGATACGGTTTTTCTGTTATTCTGGATATGACGAATGATGGTGATACTTATCGTTTGACTCGACAACTGGCTTTAAGGCCTGGCGTTGTTAAACCCGCTGGTGAAGAAGATTATGAAAAAGTGCTTTCTTTGAATAAGAATGGTTCTATCTTGTCACCTGAGGATAGAGAACATGAGTTAAATGTTATCATGCCTGAACAGGTGGCGAGGTTCTTCTTGTTCGATGCAGAACTTCTTCAGGAATATGAAGAATTGCTGGAAACTAATACTGCTGATGGAGATCAGATAAAGACATCTATCGAAAAGATTCTTGGCGTTCCTGTACTGCAGAATGGAGTAGTTGATGTTGAAGACTGTCTATCTAATTATGAACGACAGAAATCAAGAGCTGCGCGTGCAGATGACAAGACAATGCAACTTGGTCAAGAACTAGAAAATCTAACAACAAATATTGAAGAGCATCAGAATATTATACGAGAAAAACAGGCTGAACAGATTGAACTGATACGTGAGAAAAATAATCTTGAGGGAAAAATGCAGGATACTGATAAACTTCGTAATTGGATCACTCAGCGAAATGAAGCTGAGCAAAATAAAAAGAAAGCTGAAGGTAAATTAGCTGATATTCAGGCGCAACTTCGTGAAGTTATGCGCAATGCATGGCGTGGAATGTTGCTTAATACAATTCGTGATATTCGTGAAAACATTGAGTCTGAAATAACAATTCTTGATGGAAAGCGTCAAAAAAAGAAGGTTGCGGATAGGTTCATTCTTGAAATGAAGAAAGCCATCAGTGATCGTGTTTGTCCTGTGTGTGGACAGGATGTATCTAGTGATATTATTCAGAAGCTTCGTAATCACATTAGTGAATCGACAAATGAATTTGCAGGATTGACAGAGAAAGAAAGACAACGCCTTTCTGACTTGAATTTACAGTTGTCGACTATTAGAGATTTATCTTCTGATACAGAAAATATGAAGACAAAAATCGCGATGCTAGAAGAACGAAAAGATGAACTTGAATTGGATATCGGAATGTATAGGCAGACCATCGAAGAGCTTCGTGAAAATATTTCACGATATGGCGAAAATGTAAAGGAAGCAGACGTGTTGAGTATTTCTCGTAAACATTCTGAAGTCGAGCAGAATCTTCGTGATATCAGACGTGGTATAGAAGATGAAACAAAAAAAGTAGCAGAATTAAAAGTGAATAAAGATAAGGTTGCAGCTACCATAGATAAGATGGCAGGCGGTACTGATTATCGTGTTGCCAGTCGTAAATATGATCTGTGCGAACATGTTTATCAGATTTTCGAAAAAAGTAAATCACTGTATCGTGAACGACTGAAACAAAACGTTGAAAAAGATGCAACTGAACTGTTTGTAAAGTTGACAGGCGATAAGGATTATGTTGGTCTGCAGATTAACGATAACTATGGTTTAGAAATCATTCATCGTTCAGGTCGTAAAGTTCCTGGAAGGTCTTCTGGCTATGAGCATATTGTTGCTTTATCACTTATTGGTGCACTACATATGAATGCTCCATTGCGTGGACCTATCATTATGGACTCTCCATTTGGACGATTGGATCCCACACACAAAGCGAATATTGCACATACACTGTCATCAATGGCAGAACAGGCAATACTGTTAGCTTATACAGGTGAGATTGATGACCAGGTTGCACGAAAAGAGATTGGTAATAAGTTGATTCATGAATATAAGCTTGAACGTGTATCATCTATGCATACAGAGATTAAGTGAGGAGGTAAAATCATGGCTGAGAATATAACATTTTTTAGTTTATCCAAGCATGCCTCTAAGATTGCAAATTGTATGAAGGATAGTGGTAATTTCCCTGACGCTTTAGTGGCTGCGAAATTTGGGATGGCATATGCTATTAAGTATTATTGGGATGAGGTAGGAACCTCCGATAAATTGATAGATTTGGATAATATCTACGACACCCAAGGCAATCATTACAATATTGGTTCTGTTGATCCTGATAAATACATTGCGCATATTATGAAGGCGTTATATCCAGGTGAAGATACTCCTTATAAATTTGCAAGAGTGTTAATGTGCTATGGCTTAAATCAACTTGGAGATTTGCTTGAAGATGGCAGATTATTTCCTATAAACAAAAATATGTGAGGTGAATCATTGTGGTGCAAGTAGCGTACGCTTTGCGTGAAGATCAAAATTCAATATTTTTGTTGCAAGATGCTGGCCGACACTACGATAAATATTGTCAGATTACCGTATTCGGAAGAAATATTATTCGTCCTGAGTTTTTTCGGCAATATATGTATTTTGCACCTTTCACTGGGTACAACGGTAAATATCGTGGTGGTGTAACAGACATCATGATGTCAATAGAAGATAATAGTTGTGTACCGACGAGCAACTATGTTGCAGTAATTGATACGGAGGTTGAATTTCGAGTTACCCCCTCCGTGATTAGGCAGCTTAGTCGAGAACATATGCCTGCATGGGGAGTAAAGCCATATTTGGATTATTTTTCTGACCGAAAAAGTGGTATTTTACTTTTCTTGAGAGTATATAAAGTATCTAAGGCTTTACCGTCAGCTTTTTTAGAAAAAGGAAGTAAAGGAAGTTCACAGGTATTAAAATTATATGATCTTAATGGAGAGGAGCTGATATTTTCTACCGATGTTCTTGAACCTGTGATATCGGACAACAAATTTTCATATTTAAAAGATGAAATATTACATCTGCTAAAAGTTGAAAATGCGCTTCTGGCTTTGTATGAAAGTACAGATTCTGGATTGCAAAGTCTTCAGGAGCGAGTTATTGCTGATAGAGAAATCCAAGGTACTAAAGATCGCTGGAATAACCGACATCTTCAGTGGGTAGATGCTGATGAAGATGAGCTTGAAGACTTCGATATGGCACAACTTGATTATGAGTCTATTTATCAAGAAGTGCTTGAAATCTCTCCTGGAATGAAGGATGTGATTGATTACGTTAGAAATATCCAAGCGGCACGTTTAGGAGAATATGATTACTATTTGAAAGATATCCATACAGATTCTCCAAACAAAGAGTTTGCAGAAAATCGATTATTCGACATGAGTATGAGAGCATCTGTAAAAAGTGCATTATATCATTATAAAAAAACTGGTGTCGACATTGAGGATACCTTTCAAGAAGCTTGTATCGGTATCATAATGGCTACTCGAAAGTATAACGATAACGTTATGGGGTTATTTCCGTCATATGTATCAATGTGGATGAGACAAGTCATGGATCGAAATGCTTCTCCATATGATAGAAATATGCGCATTCCTGTTCACTATCGAGAACACATTCATCAGGTCATGCAATTATTATTTGATGGCTGCCAATGTGATGATATAAATGAAATGGATAACTGTGAATTGTATTCTGCATTGATGAAGTATGCGGGATGCAATACAACACAAGAAGCATATCATTGGATTTCTATACTTCGTCCATCTGAAAGTATAGAAGACATTTTAGAGGATCCTCTGCGTGAGGAATTCCTAAAAGATACTGATTATGAAAATAGATTTGATGAATGGATTGATATTAATGACCGAAAAGTAATTAGAGATGCCATAAATACTTTATCTGAGAGAGAACAAGAAATTCTAATACGTAGGTATGGATTTGACGGTTATCCAGTAACTTCGTTAGAAGGTATTGGAAATACAATTGGTATTACACGTGAGCGTGTTCGCCAGATTGAAGTGAAAGCATTAACAAAAGTATTAAAGTATTGTTATCAGCAGCGTTTTATTTCGCGAGAACAATACTTATCTGTATTGACAGAAGGCAATAACGGCAAGGTGAAATTAAAAAAAATATATCATCGCAAGAAGGAAGGTACTTCTAAAAAGGGAAAATCAATGAAATAACAGTCATCGCTGCGATGAGTATGTCTTTTGATGTCTTATATCTTGGTGAGGTTCCATGGGCTATTTGTAGAACTCAATCAAGATATTTGTGGTACAAAATACACTGATAATTACAAGCCTATCAAATTTTGAAAATGCATGTTATACTATAAATGATTCAATAAGCTAAAATCTTAGTTTTAAAAATAATACGTTTTAAATAAAAAATGCACTACTAAATATAAATTTAGCAGTGCATTTTTTATAAATCAGCCAATTTTTACTGTATGAATAACTTTGTAACCTTTAGCTTCTAATTTTGCTTTGATATCATCAATATTAGTAATATCGCCACGAATAACGATTTCGTATTTATTATCTTCTTTTTTGCAAGTTATCAAGCTATCAATGCTAACACCTGCTTGTCCAAAGATTTCTGCGATATCTTTAACTACACCAATTTTATCTGTAACTTCCAAAGTGATACGAGTTTTTCCATCAGCTAAGCCCATTACATCTACAAATGTTTTGAAAATATCTGTTTCTGTGATAACGCCTACTACAGCACCCATATTACTTACAACTGGCATACCGCCAATTTTATTTTTATACATAATAAGTGCAGCTTCTTCAATAGTTGCATCTACATTTACAGAAACAACATCTTTTTTCATGATATCTCGAACGCAAATTTTTGCAAGTAAAGAATTTATCTCATATCTTGATAAAGTTGTTGCAGGCGATGGTGCTACACGCATTAAATCACTATCGCTTAAAAATCCTACTAATTTGCCATCATCTACAACAGGTAAGCGACGAAAATTATGTTTTTTCATTAAATGAGCTACTTCATCAACTTTAGTATCAGCTGTTACTGTCATAGGATTTTTCGTCATTCTATTAATAACAAACATTTTTTTCACCTCATATAAATTTATTTTATTATCCTATAAGAAAGGATTCGCTATAAATCTAACGAATCCCTGCATACAACAATTATCTATATAAAATCAGCCACCAAGATATGCTTTTCTTACTTCTTCACTAGCAGCAAGTTCTTTGGCATCACCAGAAAGTGTAATTCGTCCTGTTTCCAAAACATATGCACGATTAGCAATAGAAAGTGCCATATTTGCATTTTGTTCTACTAATAAAACTGTAGTGCCTGCTTTATTGATATCTTGTATTATTGAAAAAATTTCTCTTATCAATAATGGTGCAAGACCCATGGAAGGCTCATCTAAAAGTAGTAAACGAGGTCTACTCATCAAAGCTCGTCCCATAGCAAGCATCTGCTGTTCCCCACCGGATAAAGTTCCTGCTTGTTGATTTACCCTTTCTTCAAGTCTTGGAAAACGTTCAAATACCATTTTCAAATCTTTAGCAATACCAGCTTTATCCTTACGAATAAATGCACCTAATTCCAAGTTTTCCATAACAGTCATTTCTGCAAAAACACGTCTGCCTTCTGGTACTTGAGAAATACCTGCTTTTACGATATTTTGTGCTGGCATTCCGGCAATATTTTTACCTTCAAACTCAATTGTACCAGTCTTTGGTTTTAAAAGCCCTGAAATAGTGCGTAGAGTTGTAGATTTTCCTGCCCCATTAGCCCCAATCAAAGTAACTATTTCACCTTCATTGATTTCTAGGCTAATTCCTTTTAAAGCATGAATTGCACCATAATAAACATTCATATCATTTATTTTTAACATAAATTCTACACCTCCCCACCTAAATAAGCTTTAATAACTTCAGGATTTTTCTGAATTTCTTCTGGAGTTCCACTGGCAATAATACAACCATATTCCAAAACATAGATGCGTTCACAAATTCCCATTACTAAGCTCATATCATGTTCAATAAGTAAAATAGATAAACCAAATTCTTTACGTATCCAGCGTATCATTTCCATCAATTCTTGTGTTTCTTGTGGATTCATACCTGCTGCTGGTTCATCTAGCAATAATAATTTTGGCTTAGTAGCCAAAGCTCTGGCAATTTCTAAACGACGTTGTGCCCCATATGGTAAATTTTTTGCCACTTCATAAGCTTTATCTTCTAATTTAAAAATCTTTAATAGTTCTAGACTTTTTTTAGTGATTTCATCTTCTTCTTTGAAATATCTACCCAAACGAAATACAGACTCCACTAAACTATATTTTGCATGAGAATCATATGCTATCTTTACATTATCTAAAACAGTTAATTCCGAGAACAATCTTATATTCTGGAAAGTACGTGCAATTCCTCGAGAAGTTATCTGATAAGGTTTTAATCCAACTAAACTTTTACCAGCAAAATCAATAGTACCTGTAGTTGGTTGATATACACCTGTCAATAAATTAAATGCAGTTGTTTTCCCTGCACCATTTGGCCCAATAAGACCTATGAGTTCACCCTCATTTATCTCTATATCAAAATTAGATACTGCTTTTAATCCGCCAAATACTTTTGATACACCATCTGTTTTTAATAATTCCATAATTATCCACGACCTCCCTTAAAACGTTGGAAAATCTTAAGGCTTGTAATTTCTGTATAACCAAAAAGACCTTGTGGACGATAAAACATTAATAAAATCAATACTAATGCATATGCAATCATACGGAATTCAGGCCAGCTAGCAAGTGCTGCTGATACGAAAGTTACCACAAATGCACCAGCGATTGAACCTGTAATTGAACCTAATCCGCCAAGTACTACCATGATTAAGAAATTAAATGATGCCATAAAAGTAAATGAAGATGGATTGATAATATAGAAACAATGAGCGAATAATCCACCGCCAATACCAGCAAAAATAGCACCAATAGTAAATGCCATTACTTTATATTTTGTAGTATTAACACCCATAGCTTCTGCTGCAATCTCATTTTCACGTACAGCAATACAAGAACGACCATATTTAGAATTAACAAAATTCTTAATAAAGAACAATGTAAATAACATTATAAAAAATACCCATGGAAAAGTCGTATTATGTGGTATACCTTTAAAACCAGCTGCACCACCTACATACTCTATATTCATGATAACAATACGAATGATTTCCCCTAAGCCTAATGTAGCGATAGCCAAATAATCGCCTTTTAGACGCAATGTTGGCAAACCAATCAAAAATCCCAAAATACCAGCTGCAAAACCGCCAATTAATAAAGCCACAATAAATGGAGAATGAAAATTAACTGTTAAAATTACGCCAACATAAGCGCCTACTGCCATAAAGCCAGCATGACCTAAAAAAAATTGACCTGTATAACCATTTATCAAATTTAAACTTGCTGCCATGATAATATTGACACATACAAGGAAAATATTTAATTCCCAGAATGAGCCTATAATTCTTTCAGCCATTAAAAATTGCAAAACGCCAAATAAAACAATCGCAAGTATTAAAGTTATTATATCTTTTTTTCTAAGAGAATTCACTTTTAACACCTACACTTTCTCATTAGTATTCTTACCAAAAATACCAGATGGTTTGAATAACAATACTAATATTAATATCGCAAAAGCTGCTGCATCACGGAATGTAGAAGATATAAAACCGGATACTAAAGCTTCTATTACACCTAAAACAATACCACCAGTCATAGCTCCTGGGATACTACCGATACCACCTAATACAGCGGCAACGAAAGCTTTAAGCCCTGGCATAATTCCCATAAGTGGGTCAATAGAGTTATAATATACACCTACTAAAACACCACCAGCGGCTGCTAGTGCTGAACCAATACCAAAAGTAAAAGAAATTACTCTATCTGCATTTATACCCATGAGTTGAGCTGTTTCTGTATCAAAAGATACAGCACGCATAGCTTTACCCATTTTAGTTTTCTGTACAATGTAAGTGAGTAATACCATCAAAATTACAGTAATAATAAAAATTAATAATTGCTGTCCATTAATTACAAATGAACCAATATTTAAAGATAAGGAATCAATAACATTTGGAAAAGTTCTTGGTGTTGGTGAAACAAAATACATACTTGTATATTCAAGGAAAAATGAAACCCCAATAGCTGTTATTAATAGTGATATACGTGGAGCTTTACGCAATGGTTTATACGCTATTTTTTCTACTAAAATTCCTAAAAGACCAGTAACAACCATAGATATGATAAGTGCTGGAATAATTGACATCTTAGTCATTGTTACAGCATAAAAGCCTACATACGCACCAACCATATAAATATCACCATGGGCAAAGTTTATCAACTTGATAATACCATATACCATGGTATAACCTAAAGCAATCAATGCATAAATACTACCTAAGGAAATACCATTGATTAATTGCTGTATTAATTGCTCAAAAAAATCCATCTTACTTTCCTCCTTCACAAAGAAAGGCCGCAAAATTGCGGCCCTTTCACCTAGTATAATCAGCCTTCTGCTGTTGTTGGTGTAACTCTTTGTTTAAGAACTTTATTACCATCTTTCATTTCAATAATGAAAGCATTTTTGATCAAGTTGTGATTTTCATCAACAGTAAGTTTACCTGTACCAACTTGTAAATCTTTAGTTTCTGCTAATGCTTTCTGAATTGCTTCTGGATCTGTGCTACCTGCACGTTTTATAGCATCAACGAGCATTTTACCTGCATCATAACCAAGAGCAGCAAATACACCTGGAGCATGACCATATTCTTTTGTGAATGCATCTACAAAAGCTTTAGCATCTGGATCTGTTTCAGTATAGTGAGTGATGAAGTAAGTATTATTAAGTGCATCTGCACCAGCGATATCTACTACTTTTGTATCATCCCAACCATCTGTACCTAAAATTGGTTGTGTAATACCAAGTTCACGTGCTTGTTTTACAATTTTACCAACTTCTTCATAGTAAGCAGGAATATAAATTATATCTGCATTTGCTGTTTTAATATTTGTAAGAGTTGCTTTAAAGTCTTGGTCTTTAGCTACGAAAGCTTCTTCCATTACGACTTTACCGCCTAAAGCTTCAAATTTATTTTTAAATACTTCAGCTAAGCTCTTAGAATAATCTGTACTAGAGTCTAAATAAATAACAGCTGTTTTAGCTTTTAATTCGTTAGCTGCAAAAGCTGCCATTGTATTACTTTGTAATGGGTCAATGAAGCAACCACGGAATACAAATGGTTTAACTTGACCATTTTCTACTGTAATATCAGGGCTTGTTGCATCAGGTGCGATAATTGGCACTTTATTTTCAGTTGCTACCTGAGATTCAGCTTGTACTGCACCAGAAGTTGCAGGTCCTACGATAGCTACAACTTTATCATCAGAAATAAGTTTTGTAGCTGCGTTAGCTGCTTCAGCAGGGTCTGATTTATTATCAGCTTCAACTAGAGTAATTTTTTTACCATTAATTCCACCGGCGTCATTAGCTTCTTTGATAGCTAATTTCAAACCTTCTAATGTTGTTGTACCATAGTTGGCAACATTACCAGTCATTTCAAAATTGGCACCGATTTTAATTTCATCACTATTTGCTGCTTCTTCACCGCCACAACCAGCGAAAATGCTACCGAACATTGTCATACCAAGAAGTAATCCTGCTATGCGCAAACGTTTTTTAGAAAAATTCATTATGATTCCTCCCAGCATAGGCCTAAAATATAATTATTATAATTCCTTTATGTAGGTCTTAGTCTTGATGTTGTTTATTATACTTTACAAGTTTACAACAGTCAAGTACCTAATTTAAAAATTTTATATTTTTTATCTTTTAATAAGCAATAAATAATATGTACTATCTAATAAATATATCCTTATTTTTTACACTAAAAATAATTTATTTACAATAAATTCCCTATTTCTTAATTATATATTTAAATCTGTTACCTTTAAATATATATATTTATGTATATTATTACAGGACATTTAATTATAATGCTTAATTATGATGCTTATTTTAATAAACTTCTACCACTCTATCATTACTTATGATAGAATAAAAAGATAGTACTATTTTTTTATAGGAGGATTTAAATTGTCGGAATTACAAACTGAAATTCAAAAACGACGTACTTTTGCGATTATCTCTCACCCAGATGCTGGTAAAACTACTTTAACTGAAAAATTATTGCTCTATGGAGGTGCAATCCATTTAGCAGGTTCTATAAAATCCCGTAAAACTCAACGTCATGCTGTTTCTGACTGGATGGAAATTGAAAAACAGCGTGGTATTTCTGTAACTTCTAGTGTGCTTCAATTTGATTATGCTGGTTGTCGTATCAATATCCTTGATACTCCAGGTCACCAAGACTTCAGTGAAGATACTTATCGTACACTAATGGCTGTAGATAGTGCTGTCATGATTATCGACGTAGCCAAAGGTGTCGAAGCACAGACAAAAAAATTATTCAAAGTTTGTAAACAACGTCATATTCCAATTTTTACATTTGTTAATAAACTTGACCGTTTTGGTAAAGCTCCACTTGAATTAATGGAAGAAATCGAAGATGTTTTAGGTATTCGCTCTTATCCAATGAATTGGCCTATCGGTACAGATGGTCATTATAAAGGTATTTATCACCGCGAAACTGAAAAAGTAGAATTATTCAGTGAAGATACATCTCATGGTCAAGAAGAACGTGAATCTGTAATTTTTGATTTAAAAGACCCAAAAGCTAAAGAAATCATTGGCGACACTGATTATCAAGCTTTATTAGATGATATTGATTTACTTGATGTTGCTGGCGAACAATGGTCTATGGACAAAGTAAATAAAGGTGAATTGACACCTATGTTCTTTGGTAGTGCCATGACTAACTTCGGTGTACGTGGTTTCTTAGAAGAATATCTTCGTCTTGCACCAGCTCCTCAACCTCGCATGAGCTCCGATGGTCTTATCAGCCCTGATGATGAAAAATTCTCTGGCTTCATCTTTAAAATTCAAGCTAATATGAACCCTGCTCATCATGATAGATTATCCTTCATTCGCATTTGCTCTGGTAAATTCGAACGTGGTATGAGCGTTTATCATATGCAAGGTGGCAAAGCTGTAAAACTTTCTCAGCCACAACAATTCTTAGCTCAAGACCGTCAAATCATTGATACTGCATACCCTGGAGATATTGTTGGTTTATTTGACCCTGGTATTTTTGGTATTGGTGATACACTTTGTATGCCTTCTCATAAATTCAAATTTGCAGATTTCCCTGTATTCCCACCAGAAAGATTTGCTCGTGTTTCTGCTAAAGATACTATGAAACGCAAACAATTCGTAAAAGGTATCATGCAGCTTACACAAGAAGGTGCTGTACAATTATTCCAACAAGCAGGTGCTGGTATGGAATCTTATATCGTTGGTACTGTAGGACAATTACAGTTTGATGTATTAGAATACCGCTTAAAAAGCGAATATAATACAGAAATAGTCATGAATATGCAACCATTTGAAGTTGCTCGTTGGCTTCGCTTCAAAGATAATCGTCCTGTAACTCCAGAATCTCTCCGTGGTGCTGACCGTGGAATGTTCGTATATGATATGAAAGATCGTCCTGTACTTCTTGTAAACAACGAATGGGCATTAGGCTGGATTCAAGATAATAATCCAGATTTAGAAATGTTCCCTGTACCACCAGAAAAACAAGATGCTGAAGACGATATGAAATAATTTAATAAATAAAAAAACGACTACGCTTAAATGCTTAGTCGTTTTTTTTGTCAAAATATAATTGTTTTATATGTTTTGCAATCTCTTGTAAATTATTTGGCACAAGTTCGATATTATAGCCAATGAATAATGGAGATGTTGCAAATCTAGGCATTATTTTTACATGTATATTGCCTTCAATTAAATAGAAGAATAAATTATAACTGCTACAATTTACGCTGAAATGGTTCATGATATAATCGACGCCTATTTGCACAAATTCAGCTAAGGTATCGATATCATTTAAACCTTTCATAATTACATTGACTTCTGTAAATCCCACACGTGGCTTTGTAGACAAGTTCATAACTACATTATTTTTTTCTGCAATTTTAATGCCTTCAAATTGGCGTTTATCACACATATTTTTAAACTCTAAATTTTTAATGCCCACAATTTGCATATGTGGATGACGCATAGTTCCACCAGATAAAGGCCCATGATTTTTGAAGAAAAGCACTGTTTTATATTTTTTACTATTAATGATATTGAGCCAGTGATTTATACTAAAATGCATGAGTTCTTGCATATGCTCTAAAGTATAATCTGGAATATCTGCATTACATTCACTGCCTTCAATAATTAATAATTGATAAGCTTCTTGTAAAACTTGATATTTATTTTCTAATAATATCATATCATTTTTTATTTCTATGATATTTTTTAAACTTTTCACATCACAAAATGGACAAGCAACTTCTCTATGTACAATATTTTCAGGTTTTGATTTACCAATATTTATATCAAATCCTAGATAATTATACTCCATAAAAATTTTCCTTTCTTTTTTTATTTTACTTAAACTCATTCAATGCTTACTTAATCCTAGCTTTATAGCTATAAAAGTAAAATATACTAGCATAGTTTTACGATAAATGCTATAATTTTCTAGTATAATTACTTTTTTAAGCTGTATTTACTATTATACAGTCTTTTCAATTAAAAGAAAATGATGTTTTAAAGCAGGTGTTTTCCATTAACGAACAAGATAATACTTCAAAAAAATCTCATAAAGCTGAAAGCTTTTTAAAAGGAACTTTTATATTAACAGTCGCTAGCTTAGTAGTTAAAGTTATCGGCTCATTAAACTGGATTTTTGTTTCCCGCGTTTTAGGCGGTGAAGGTATCGGTCTTTATCAAATGGCTTTTCCTATTTATTTTTTAGCCTTGACCGTTTCTTCTGCAGGTGTTCCTGTAGCTATCTCTATTATAACAGCTGAAAGAGTTGCCTTAAATGATATTTTTGGGGCAAAACGCATTTTTCGCATTTCCATGTGCTTTATGTTCTGCACTGGTTTATTTTTTAGTTTGCTGACCTATTTCGGTGCTCAATGGCTCATAGATTGGCAATTTGTGCGTGACCCTCGTGCATATTATTCTATTATTGCACTTGCTCCGGCTGTATTCTTCGTTACTATCTTAGCTAGTTCTCGAGGATATCTCCAAGGTTGGCAACGCATGACACCAACTGCTGTATCACAGATTGTTGAACAGATATTCCGCGTTGTAACCATGATTTTATTTGCTCAACTCCTCTTACCTTATGGACTTGAATATGCTTCAGCCGGTGCTTCCTTAGGTGCCTTAGCTGGTGCTATTACTGGTGTCATGGTTTTAGTTTATTTTCACATAAAATTAGAAAAAGATATTGTCAAAAACTACGGTAATGAATTAAAACCGGTAAATGATGCTCAAACAGCTTCTGTCTGGAAGATTATTAAACGTATCTTTGTATTGGCACTTCCAGTTTCTGCTGCTAGTATCATGCTTCCGATTGTATCTAATCTTGATTTATTAATCGTACCAGCTCGTTTGGAAGTAGCTGGTTATAGCGTAAATGAAGCTACGGAATTATTCGGTTATTTGACTGGTATGGCTGTACCACTTGTCAATCTTTCCACTATTTTAACAGCTTCTCTTGCTGTAAGTATCGTACCTGCTATCTCTGAAGCTCGTACGTTAAAAGATAAAACACGTTGTTTCAATCAAACAGCAGCTGCTATGCGTATTTCAAACTTTATCTGTTTCCCTGCATTTGTAACAGTTATGATGTTGGCTGTGCCTATCTCAACTTTAATCTACAATGCACCTGGAGCAGGCCCTGCTGTTTGGGTTTCATCCTTTAGTATAGTATTACTTGGACTTCATCAAGTTACTACTGGTGTTCTTCAAGGACTTGGACACCCTACTATTCCAATGATTAATATGGTTATCGCTGCCATTGCTAAAGTTATTTTAAACTGGGTATTAACAGCACAGCCTTCACTTGGCATCATGGGTGCTGCATGGGCTACTGTTGCTGATATCGGTATCGCAGCTTTAATCAATCTATATTTCTTATATAAATATATCAATTATAAAATTGAAATCATGCAATTATTAAAAACTATTGTTTCTGCTGCTATCATGGCTGGTATTATTCATTTTGGCTATGAATTCTTATTATACGAAACAGCAAGCAATGCTTTAGCTACTTTTGCATCTTTATTTGTTGGTATGTTCTTCTATATTATTGTCTTAATTTTAATCGGTGGTATCATGGAATCAGATATCGAACGTATTCCTATGATTGGTGCCCCTAGTATTCGTTTCTTCAAAAAAATTGGTGTTTTAAAAAATTAATGGAGAGATTATAAAATGAAAAAATTTCTATTGGCATATAATCCAGTTTCTGGTGATGCCATGTTTAAGAAAAAATTAGACGATATTATCAATCAATTTCAAAGTCGTGATTGTATCATCATGCCTTACCGCACTAAAAAAGAAAGCTTTGATCCATTCTTTGCTAATTGCGTACGCAATGTAAATGCCGATGGTATCATTGCAGCTGGCGGCGATGGTACTTTGCATAAAATAATCAATATGACCTTAAAAGAAAATCTTGACGTACCTGTAGGTATTATTCCTAGTGGTACATCTAACGATTTTGCTTCTCATCTTGGTATTGATGCCAAATTTGATGAATATATCAATAGCATCATCACTGGAAAAACTCAATATGTAGATGTTGGCTCTATTGGTGATGAATACTTTATCAATGTAATCAGTGCTGGTATGATGACAGGTGTTGCTCATGAAGTTGATACTCGTCTTAAAAATACTTTTGGTAAATTAGCTTATTATTTCCGTGGACTCGGTGAACTTCCTAGATTTCGCGGTTTGGATTTCACAATTGAAGCTGATGGTGAAATCATCAAAGAAAAAATCTTCTTTGTATTAGTCGTTAATTCACCTGTTGTAGCTAGCTTCAAAAATATATCTATGGACGCCAAAATCAATGATGGTAAATTAGATATGATATTATTAAAACAATGTAATATTCCTGAATTGATGAAAATCGTAGCTGATACAGTGGCAGGAAAAACATCTTTTGATAATAAAAATATCATCTATAAGCAAGCATCTTATTTCAAATTCTCTTGCCCAGACCGCGTAGAAAGCGATTTAGATGGTGAACTTGGCCCTATATTACCACTAGAAATTCATACAGTTTCTAATAAATTAAAAATGTTTGTCTTATAAAATAAACAAAATGCACTTTAAAAGTTGGATATCAATCTAACAGTTAAAGTGCATTTTTTTATACATAATAATATATAATTATCCCAATTTACTTTCATAACAAAAAAGAGAAGAATATACATTCTTCTCTTTAAATTTAGCTATTATTTTTACACTTCCATGATGATTGGTAAAATCATTGGACGACGACGTGTTTTTTCATAAAGATATCTACCAATAGCTTCGCGAATGTCATTTTTTATTACAGACCATTCTGTAATATCGTTATCTAAGCAATGTTCGATGGCAGAAGTTACTCTTTCTTTTGCTTCTTCCATCAAAGCTTCTGATTCTCTAACATAGACAAAACCACGAGATACGATATCTGGGCCAGCTGCGATAAAGCGATCTTCTTTATCCATAGTAACAACTACGATTAAGATACCATCTTGAGATAATTGTCGGCGGTCACGAAGTACGATATTGCCTACATCACCAACACCAAGACCATCGATTAATACTTTACCAGAAGTTACTTTACCTACTACTTGACCTTTATCACGTGTAAATTCTAAAACTTGTCCAATTTCACTGATGAAAATATTTTCTTTTGGCATACCAATACTTTCAGCTAATTTAGCATGCTTTACGATATGATGATATTCACCATGTACAGGTATGAAAAATTTAGGACGAACTAAATTATGCATTAATTTTAATTCTTCTCTACTAGCATGACCTGAAACGTGAATTCCTTCATCACGTCCATAGATAACATCAGCGCCTTGTTTTAATAAATTATCTATTGTTCTTGATACTAATTTTTCATTTCCAGGAATAGGTGTAGCTGAAATAATAATTGTATCACCTGGCACAATGCCTACTTTGCGATGATTTGCTGTAGACATACGAGTGAGCGCTGACATTGGTTCACCTTGGCTACCTGTAGTTATTATTACTACTTGGTTCATTGGATAATTATTGATTTCATCAATGTCGATTAACATATCTTCAGGCATATTTAAATAACCTAATTTAATAGATATATTTACTACATTTATCATGCTACGGCCTAAAATAGCTACTTTACGATTATATTTAATAGCTGTATCTACTACTTGTTGTATGCGATGTACATTTGAAGAAAAAGTCGCGATAATTATGCGATTTTTCGCTTTACGGAAAGCTTTTTCAAAGGCAATACCTACTGTACGTTCACTTGGTGTATGCCCTTCGCGTTCTGCATTTGTGCTATCAGCTAATAATACTAAAACGCCTCTATTTCCTAAATCAGAAAAAGCTCTAAAATCAGTCATTTTACCATCTACGGGCGTATAATCAAATTTAAAATCTCCTGTGTGTACAATCATACCCATAGGAGTTTTAATGGATAAACCACATGCATCAGCAATACTATGATTTACACGTATAAAACCAACAGTAAAGCAACCTGCACTTATTATATCTCCATGATATACAGGATGAAGATTACTAGAATCCACTCCATTTTCTTTTAAACGACCTTCTAAAATTCCTAAAGTTAAACGTGTACCATAAACTGGTATATTAGGAATTTGACGTAAGACATAAGGTAATGCTCCGATATGGTCTTCATGACCATGTGTGAGCACAATAGCCTTTATCTTATCTTTATTTTCTAATAAATACGTAATGTCAGGAATAACTAAATCTATACCTAGCATTTCTTCCTCAGGGAACATCAACCCAGCATCAATAACGATAATATCATCACCGTAACGTACAACGGTCATATTTTTACCAATTTCGCCAAGTCCACCCAAAGGAATTATTTGCAATTTTTGAGCTTCCTTTGCCAAAAAAAAAGCACCTCCAAATTTATATTTATATATATATTTATTTTTTAGTATTCATTATTATTGTAAATTTAAACGTAAATCCGTCCCGTACAGATGACCTTTGATAAATAATATATATACACCGAAACATTTAATACTCGAATTAATTATATAACTAAATTCATTCTTTGTAAAGAAGCCCCTGCATTATCAATGTCTTTTGGTTATAAATCATAACTACATATCAATTCGTATTTTTATTAATCTAAGAGAAATTCACTAAATACTTGATTGCCAAATTTCATGCCTTTGGAGGTTAAATAAATATACTTTTGAGTATTAATTATCAAGCCATCTTTTTCTAGATTTGGCAAAATTTCACCATATAAATTTTCTATATCTGTATTAAATTTTTGCTTAAAAATTTCTTTATCTATGCCTTTAGCCATGCGCAGACCTAAAAAACAAAATTCTTCAATATGTGCTTTTTCATCTACTATTTCCTCATTGATAAACGGCAATACTTTTTGATTGCATTTTTTTATATATTCATCTATATCAAAAGGATTTTGCACACGTTTTTGATTATAATATCCATGAGCGCCTGCCCCTAATCCTAGATAAAATTTATCTTGCCAATAAGCTAAATTATGTCTACTCTCATAACCAATCTTCGCAAAATTAGATATTTCATAACGATTGTAATTATATTTAGGCAATTGCTCTGTTAAATAATCATACATCATTTCACTTTCGTCTTCTGATGGCAATATCAATTTCCCTTGGTCATATAATCTGCCAAAAACGGTATTTTCTTCTATTTGTAAACCATAAATAGAAATATGTTGTATATTTTTATTTACTGCCCAAGATACAGCTTCTTTGAGCATTTCTAAAGTTTGCTCCGGTAATCCATACATCAAATCCACACTTATATTTTTAAAACCTATTTTCTGAGCCATTTCTATAGCCATATCAGCTTCTTTTATCGTGTGAATTCGTCCTATTTTTTGCAATAAATCATCTTGTACTGCTTGTACACCAAAACTCAATCTATTAATTCCATTTTGATAAAGATACTGTAATTTTTGCTCATCTACAGTTCCTGGATTTGCTTCTAAAGTTATTTCTATATCAGAATTTAAGATAAAATTTGCCTTTACAGAATTTAATGCTCGTATAATTAAATTTGGTGGCAAAATCGAAGGAGTTCCGCCACCAAAATAAATCGTATCAATACAAATATCAGGAAATAACGCCTGATACATGGTTATTTCCTGACAAAGTGCATTTATATACTGTTCATATAAAGTTTCATCTACTTTTTTTGCAGTTGAAGCAAAATCGCAGTAAAAACATTTTTGTTTACAAAATGGAATATGAATATATATGCCAAATCCCATTAGTCTATTTTTAAAATCGCCATGAAAGCTTCTTGTGGAACTTCTACAGAACCTACAGCTTTCATACGTTTTTTACCTTCTTTCTGTTTTTCTAATAATTTACGTTTACGTGTGATATCTCCACCATAACATTTTGCAAGTACGTCTTTGCGCATAGCACGTACATTTTCACGAGCAATAATTTTATTGCCCACTGCTGCCTGAATAGGAATTTCAAACATCTGACGTGGAATTATAGTTTTTAATTTTTCCGCTAATTGACGACCACGAGCTGCTGCTTTATCTACATGAACAATAGTGGATAAAGCATCTACAGGATCTCCATTTAACAAGATATCAAGTTTTACTAATTTAGATGTCTGATAATCTGTCATTTCATAATCAAGTGAAGCATATCCACGAGTAGCAGATTTTAATTTATCAAAATAATCATAGATAATTTCACTAAGTGGAATGTGATAAATTACCATTACACGATTTACATCAAGATAATCCATAGTTTTGAATACGCCACGTTTTTCTTGAGAAATCTCCATTACAGGTCCCACATAATCATTAGGTACGATTACAGTAGCTTTTACATAAGGTTCTTCAATATGTTCAATTTCTGTAGGAGATGGCATAGAAGCTGGGTTATCAATTTTTACCATTTCTTTATTAGTTTTATATACATGGTAAATAACGCTTGGTGCTGTAGTTATGAGTTTTAATTTATATTCACGTTCTAAACGTTCTTGAATAACGTCCATGTGTAAAAGACCTAAGAAACCACAACGATAACCAAAGCCTAAAGCAATAGAAGTTTCTGGTTCAAAAGTGAGTGCAGCATCATTTAATTGTAATTTTTCTAAAGCATCTTTTAAATTTTCATAATCAGAGCTATCAACTGGATATAAACCACAATATACCATTGGTGTTACACCACGATAACCTGGTAAAGCTTCACTAGCCGGATTATTAGCATCAGTAATAGTATCACCAACGCGAACATCACGCACGTTTTTAAGGCTACCAGCGACAAATCCTACCTCACCAGTTTCTAACATATTGATATTAACTGGCTGTGGTCTAAAGCAACCGATATCTGTAACTTCAAATTCTTTACCTGTTGCCATCATTTTTAATTTCATACCAGGTTTAATAGAACCATCAATTACGCGAATATGAGCAATTACCCCTTTATAAGCATCAAAATAAGAGTCAAAAATAAGTGCTTTTAATGGTTTATCACTATCATCTGGTGGCGCAGGAATTTTTTGTACAATCTGTTCTAAGATATCTTCAATACCAATTCCAGCTTTTGCACTTGCAAGTACTGCATCAGAAGTATCCAAACCAATGATATCTTCAATTTCCTGTTTTACCATTTCAGGTTCAGCACTTGGTAAATCAATTTTATTGATTACAGGAATGATTTCTAAATCATGTTCTAAGGCTAAATAAACATTTGCCAAAGTCTGAGCTTCTACACCTTGAGTAGCATCTACAACTAATAACGCACCTTCACAAGCTGCCAAACTACGAGATACTTCATAGTTAAAGTCAACGTGACCTGGTGTGTCAATTAAGTTTAATTCATAGATTTCGCCATCTTTTGCTTTATAGTGTAAACGCACAGTCTGTGCTTTAATTGTAATTCCACGTTCACGCTCTAAGTCCATGCTATCTAAAACTTGAGATTCCATTTCACGTTCAGTGAGCGTACCTGTATATTCAATTAATCTATCTGCCAAAGTAGATTTACCATGGTCGATATGAGCAATAATCGAAAAATTTCTAATATGTTTTGCGTCCAACGTTGTTCCTCCATTAATTATTTTATTGTTATAATTATATCATTTAGTAGAAGTTTCTAGCAATAGCTATACCTATAGCCTATATAAAAGATAAATAATATTATATAAAAAAACTAGGAAGAATATACTCCCTAGTTTTTATTTTTATCTCATAAATATTTCACAAATAATAATTTAAAATTACATATAAGATTGAATTGTGGAAATCAAACCATATAAAAATGCCACTAAAGCAATACCTTTATAAACTAAAGTACTTTTAATTTGATTGCGGAATAATAACAATAATACTGTTATCATAAATGGTGGGCAAATTGTTGTTAAAATTGGTACTGCTACATTTATAATAGTAGTCAAACCTAAATTACAAAGAGAAATACTAATTAATGTATTGATAACAACCCATACAGGATATTTAATTTTTTTGTTTGTAAAATCTTCAAAGAAACAAGCTGTGGAACCGATAAGACCTACAGCAGTAGTCAAACAAGCAAAACCTACAATTACCCCTAAAATAACTGTGCCTGTATGGCCCATTAAATGATTTGTAATAGCTACAATAAGTTGTGCTTGGTTGAGATTGCTACTGCCTAAAACAATGCTAGAAGTAGCACCCAAATAAGCTAAACCACCATAAATCAAAGATAATAAAATACCGGCAACAATACAAACACCAATGATTGCTTTTATCTGAGATTTACGTTCTACATATCCTTTTAAACGCAAAGTATTGAGCATTACAAGACCAAACCCAGATACAACTAAGATATCCATAGTTTGATAACCTGCAATGATACCATCTTCAGCAACTGTTTGAGATACTGGAGCTGCGATTTCACCAATAGGGCTGAGGATACCTGCGATAATCAAAATAAATGTACAAATAATGAGTACAGGTGTTAAAAATTTACCGATTATATCAACAAAACGTGTAGGGCGAATAGTAAAAGCAAATACTATACCAAAGAAAATAATAGAGAACACAAATAAGGAAATCTTATCTGTAAATGGCGCAATACTCATTTCAAAAGTAGTCGCTGCTGTTCTTGGTGGAGCAATCAATACACCTGTACATAATACAGCTGCTACATTTAAAATCATGCCTGGAATTTTACCTACAACACTTTCTAAGGCTTTAATGCCACCGCCACCATAAACTATAGTAAATATTCCGATACAAGATAAAAATACATCAATAAATATGAAACATAAGAAACCTGTTAACCACTCTGTTCCAGAGGTCATACCTAAATATGGAGGAAATATTACATTTCCTGCACCAAAAAACATTGCAAATAATGCAAAACCCGTTACAACTACATCACTAATTTTTACTTGCATAATAAAATCCTTTCTTTTAATGTATTACGATTATAGTCATATTTTTATATTATATAGGCAAAATAAAATATACACAATACAAAAAATGTAAATTTGTATATTTTTTAAAAAATATACAAATTTACATTTTTTCATTTTATTGATTAATTTACGATAATCCTATTTGACATACTCCCCATGCCT
>OJNQ01000350.1_pt1 | contig 35009 bp, 55 predicted proteins | sample 1597621 | NCBI WGS metagenome assembly OJNQ01 (sample SAMEA2452137, study PRJEB22498) | human gut metagenome | reverse complement strand
TTCTCAAATATGCCCCCCTCAAATCTGCATCTCTCAAATAAGCTCCTTTCAAATCAGTTTCACACAAATCAGCTTCGCGCAAATTAGCACCGATTAAAGTAGCTTCTACTAATGTGTCTTTAATTGTGTTGTTCTCTTTCTCAAAAGAAAATATCATATTCCCAAAAATGGATTTTATATCTATTCTATTTTTCATAAGTTATTGTTTTTATTGTGTATTAAATCGTATTTTTCTCTGAATTTCAGGTATAATTTTCCTTGTTTTGCAGTAAACGGCATAAAAGAATGATTCAACCAGCGACATATATAATATACTTTGTCATTTGAATAGTCCTTATTATCAGAGGTGATTATCCAGTCTATTTTAGCCCCATTTCGTTTTGCTTTTTCTTTTGCATATATAAAACAATCAACAAGTTTAGGATATCTCATTAGTCCGATATAGTTGCTATTTAGGTTTGCTTTTGGACATACTATACATCCGACTCTTTTTTGTCCCTTATACTCTGGATTTACTGGAAGATTATATTTATGTATGTAATCCCAGACGTCGCTATCTGTCCAATCAATTATTGGTTTTAGTTGTATAATATTTGCAGTTCCTACTGATTGACAATGTTCCTCAAAATAATTATCTATAAGGTTCTTATTTTTTTTTAGGAGTGTTTTGTTCTTTATTTCAAATACTGTTCGTTCTTCCCTTTTATAACTTTCATATTTTCTAACTCCGACAATTGAGCATTTGTCTACATATTTTCTGTTGTGTTTGTAGTCATTACAACAATATGCACATTGAACAGTTGGTAATAGTCCCCCATGATTCCGCCAAATATTTTCAATAAATCCGTATTTATAGTCTCTACGCCTTATCACATTTGGATAATTTTCTTTGATAAAATTTAAAGTGATATTGCTTTCAAAAGAGTGATTGAAATAGGATTTGAATTCAATCCCGCTTCGTTTACAGAGGTCATAGCATACCTGACTGTCTTTCCCTCCTGAGAATCCTAATCTTACTTCGAATCCCATTTTCTTTGCAATTTTTGAAAACTTCTGGATTCTCTCGATTGCCGTTTGCTCTATTTCTTCTGCAAATAAGTTCATTATATAAGTTTTTTATGTTTTAATCTTTTGATTGCGTCTTTTCTTGAATAAGCCATTATTTTGTGACCTTTTACATTAAATTCTCTCTCTTCTCTGTGAGGGATTCTTATTTTCTGAACGTCAGAAAATTTCATTCTGACTTTTGTCGGATTAAGCATAAATAAGCTATTCATACAAGTCAGCTTTTAAATTCTGGCAAAACTCCAAGATATAAATATCGATGAGTAGGTGTTATACACATTGTCATGTAAAAAAATACGCCATTTTCACTTCTGATAGGGTCACCGACTTGAAATAAATCTCTTGAGGCATATGCAGGCGCCATATCAGATAGATAACAGAATAAATGTTCATCAATATAATCGCCAGGCAATAGATATTCGTCTAAATCTTTGTCTGAGTGATTAATCCAGTTATGTAGTGTCTTTTTCATTTATATAAATTTTATTTGAGTTGTTTTAATAAATTATACATCTTGACGGTGGTAATTTAAAATAATTCCCGCCCCAAATGATTTGGTTTTTGCTTACCCTAAATAATTCTTTGAAATATCTATGAGAAGGCGTCTTATAGTCCCATTTTATAGGCATTTTCTGTAAGGAAATATTTTTTAATTTACCTCCTCCAGAGTTCAGGCGTTCTTTTTTTAATCTTTGCGCTGTGCTTATATTCCTTCTCTTGCTACCCATATTCATATTAGGGGCATTTATTCCGTAGGGTGGGTCTACAATTGCGAGTTCAAAATATTTGTCAGGAACATTTTTCATGTATTTTAGACAATCAATATTGAAGACTTCACTTATTGGCATATTTTTCAAATAAATTATCTATTTCTAAATTTACTCTATCTGCAAATTCCCCAAATGATTCTGAAAATTCATCATCATTCAAATCATCTACAATTTTAACTACTCTTTCCGCGTAAAAGCGAGCTTTTGATAAGTCTTTCATTAATACCAAATTAGAAGATGAATCTACTTGTTGTATTATGTTCGTAAGCTCAATTGCAGCCTGAGAAAGCAAATCAGCGAAAAGAGGTATTTTTTTACAAACATACACCGCTTTTTCTTTCTGTTCCTTAGTCATGTTCCCGAACAAATCCTTAACCGGTATCAATTCATATTTATTCAAGTTGTCAAGTTGCGTTTTTATTTGAGTTACTTTTACATAGTCTCTTTTTTGTAACGCTTTATTCATCTTTTCAAGTAAAATATCTTTCTCGCTTTTCATCTCATCTGGTTTTTAGTGTGTAATAATCAGTTAATAATTTCCTGCAAGCATTGTACACAATTACAGCTTCTTTTGTAGTGTTGTTCGCCATTATCAGCTTTTGTATTTCGTTTTTATTTTCGTTTTCTACAGCTATTGTAGCTTCTGAAACATATCTTAAATAAGTCTCTGCCCGCACTTTGTTTTTGCTTATCAGATACTTAACCACTGGCAAACATGGTAAACCAATGGGCAATTTTTTTGTTTGTTTGAATTCATTGAAAGCATTCCTTTCAAAATCCGACAACTGTTCAATTGAAAAATCTTTAGAATGGACTTCCAATTGTTTTACATTCCCGTATTTTTCGATTATCGCCTGAGAGCGATTTACGTGCGATTTAAAGGCTTTTAAAAATTGGATGATAGTTTGTACCGACATACGATAGAAAACCCCAAATTCGCCAGATAACCCATAAATTATCGCTATGTCGCACTCCTTTATGGTTAGCGCTTTGCATTCCGCCTCTAAAAATGTTGCGACATCTTTTGTTGTGACCTCGATTAATTCGTCCGTCGTTTCTTGATTTACCCTTAAAAAAGCCTTTTTTACTATGTCCATAGAAAACAAAAACAGTTCGTTTTTATTTAATTCGCTTATTTTCGGGTAATTTTGAGCTTCTTTTATTTGCTGTATGTCCATATCGCAATTATTTATTGTCTTTTTTGTTATACATCATTCCAAATAATGAATCGTCTTTCCCCTCTTGTATATCCTGCATGATTTTAAAAGCGACTCTTTGCGTTTGCTCTTCCATTGTCTCCTTTTTTACAAATCCGCGCGCCCCCCCTGCTAAATTTTTCGGATAAAAAACGCGGTTCGTTTGAATTTTAAGAGCTTTTGCCAATGTTGTTTTCCAGTTTATTTTTTTTGTTTTCGATTTCTTTTTGTTTTCCCAACCTTCAGTAGTACCCCAAAAGTTTTCGATAGCGCATTCAATTGTTTTTATTATGTTCAATTCAGGAGGGTTGAATTCTTTTTGTTTTTCCATCCATTCTGCATCACATAGTATTTTGTCTACTTCCTCATGTAATTCTGACAAATAAACATTAAAATCTTTTCTCCAGTCTTTTTCTTTTTCTTCTTCTTTTTTAGAGATAAGAAATATATCGTTATTAGATGTAGAATTATATTTAGATATATTTTTTATCTCTTTTTTCTCTATAATGTTATTCTGTTTATTATCTGTAGAATTATCTGTAAGAATAATATTATTATTATCTACATTAACATCTACATTTACATTAACAGCTTTTTTTGCTTTTGTTTGCTTTTCAGAAAAAGCATTTGCTTTTTTTGCTTTTGTTTGCTTTTCAAATTCATTTTCTTTAGGAGGTCTACCTCCTTTTTTCCCTGCTTCGCTCCTTTTATTTTTTATATTTTCCCACTTTTCTAAGTCTCGCTCTATGTCTGACTTTATGAACTCGAAGCAAATATTTACGCCTCCGTCGTTTATAAAAATGGGTTCTCCAGAGACATAATCAAAAATCGCATTTAATAGCTCTACTTTTTGTGAATCATTTAGCAAATTTATTGCACTTCTCCACGACAAATAAAAAACAAATGATTTTTTAGGTTCCATGATGTAGATAATATAAAAAAAGAGGTTCATTTTAGCTGCTACCCTAAAACAAACCTCTTTACGGTAATATACCGTGAATATCTTCTTTGTTGGTAGCAGTCAACACCACAAATATACGATTATTTTTTTTAATTTCGCCTTAACATGTTATTTTCTCTCTCAAATATTTCTCTTTCCATTCTTTTTCTGATTATTTCCTTCCTTCTGTTTTCTTTTTCTTTTTTTTCAAAGTGCGCTAATATTTCCTTCAATCTCATGTATTTTTGTATGTCGTTATAATAATAAGACATTGAAAAAGCCATAGCCAAAGCAGATATTGAAGGGAATATATCAAAGAAAAATTCACATGTAGAAATACTTAAATAAGGCAAAAACCATATTCCCAAAAATAATACCGCAAAATTAATTATTAATATTATTAACAAGATAACGAAAATTCCCATCATAATTTTAAAATTTTAAGTGTTTTCCCTTTTGATTCTTTTTTTACTGATTCGTATATCAACGGAAATTCAGTTTTTAGCTTCTCAGTGTCTATTGTGTTGCGTGTATAGTCCTTAATTGTAGCCACTCTTACGCCTTCACATACTAATTCGTTGCAATTGTTGAAAAGTAACGCTATTTTGTTTTCTAAATCTTCTTTCTCCTTCTCCAGTATTTTTATTTTATTTTTTATATCGTTATAGCTATTGACTAATTCCATGTATTCAGGAGAAATGTTCAAAGATATTGTTTCAGAGGTATTTGTAATATTAAAAATATCCTCTTTGTTAATTGGAGCCGGAGGAACCCCTTTAAGTATGTGATTTTCTGTGAATTCTTTAGCCCCATTTAAAAGATACTCGAATAAATCTTTGTCAAAATCGAACATCCTCCATTTCAGTTGCTTTTGTCCATCATATACTACTAATATTCCCGCGTCATATTCCCCTACCCCCATGTTCCAAACTAATTGCATATACCATGAATTAGGAAAAGTTTCGGGGTTATTTAAATCTACAGTACGTAATGTGTCCTTTATTTCAACGACAATGCGGTTTTTCCTTCGAAATTTAAACAATTCCCTATCAGGTGAAGCAATTATATAGGGCGGGTAATTATCGTTGCTTAAAACGAAGTATTTCGCGCTTTCTTTTATCACCCTTTCTGTAGACTCTGTTTCAAAAAGAGCAGCTATAGCATTTTCCATTGCTTGCCCCCTTTGGGTATTATAATTAATTTCATTTTCCATCGCTTGCCCCCTTTGGTAGTCATTATACCAATCTAAAGGCGTTTTGTATTCATCATGACCAGTTATTACCGCTATATCATGTCCTCCAATAAAATAATTGCTTTTCCGGTAATTGTACCAATCTTCGTAATTTCTAAACACTTTCCTATCTATCATATTGCCAAAATTTTACAGTGTAATAATAATATACATTCCCGTCTACTCCGAAAACAAAAGGTATGCTTTCCGGATGGAACACCCCTATTTTAACATCTCCACTTTCTAAAATAATTCTTATTCTTTCATGTGAAGGAGGAAAAAACCTCGAATTCGTCCATTTCATCGAAAAATTTAACCCTTTTTCTTTACTCATTTGTCCCGTCTAAATATTCTAAATCTGTTAAATTTTCGTTCGTTGGTGTCGAAAAATCATATTTAATTGCGTTTTCTATGCTTTCAGTTTTCGGCCCGTATAAATTTAAAAGGCTTTTTGCTACTGTTTTATTAGCCATCATCTCAAAATCTGTGACCCATAACCCCATTTTATTTCTATAAGATTGTGAGTATTTTTGCGCGTGTGCCTTTATCTCCTCGACTGTCATATATTTAAAATATTCACCACCTGAAAGATATTTTATATATGCTATATTACCAATATAAGCCCGTTTTTTCCTTTCCATATAGCCGTCATAATCATATTTTTTCAATATTATTTCACCTTTGAACGGGTCTATACCTTCAATATCACCCTCGCGAACCTCTGAGACATTTATACGCTCTAATTTTTGCGTCCTATTAGCTAATTCAATGAATCCACGATACATTATTTGTGCTTGTGCGTTGTCCTTGTAAGGGACGATACATGATTGCCCAAGAGCGGGAACTAATGACAACCCAGTCGTTGCAATAGCTAATCCGCATAAAATTACGCTGTTCGGGTTGCAGAATTTCAACTTAGAATTGTACGAAGCTTGCAAAATGTTTTCTACGAACGCCCGCCCCTTTGATTCTCCTAAAATTTGGCAAAAACGCTCTAAATTATTCGAATTAAGGGCTAATTTCTTTATGTCTTTGTAGTAGTTCACTGTCTGTACAGTCGCTACGTTGTTTTTTATTTGTTTATTTATGTCCATGATTATTCAATTAAATATGACTATACTATCATTTAAAAATACCTCTACAGTATCAGCGTAATTATTAATTTCTTTTGTTTTTTGCTCTTCTAGTATTTGCGTATCCAGCATTCCGCCAATCAAGATTAGCAGAAATAATATAAGCCCGCAAATAGCGTTTAATTTGTCTTTTTTAGTTGTCATAGTAATATCCTCTTGAATAAATGTTGTACCCGTCTTTAATATTTATGAAATCATTTATCATTTTTAATGCAATATCCTTTGCCTCTTTTTCGTCTCCTACATATTTGGGCGAAAATTCCCACGTTTTTATGTAGCCTTTAATATCGATAGCTATTCCGTTATCAATCGTAATTTCTGAATAAAAATTACACAATTTGTCAAGGATTATTATTTCATCATTCAATATACATACTTCGTCGGTTCCTACTTCCATATTGAAGTAATTAAAAATGAAGTAAGACGCTATTTGCCTATAAAGCAATCCTATATTAATTATTCCTATCATTGTTTAGTTTCTTATATGTTATTATTTTCTCTTTTATTTCGGATACTTTATTATTGTAGCCATTGTCTCTTAGATTCGCGGAAATGTAGCTAATTATTTCGTCTTTATCTCTAATAATCAATGAGATGTAAGGTGATGTGCTGAAAGTGTCTGTTAATTTTGTAATAGTAGTATTTATTTCAAAAATAAAATAATACCTGCTCATTTCAGATGGTTCAGGAATAAGGGCTAATATTTCTTTAGCGTCCTTTAGAATGCTTTTTTCTTTCATATCATATCAAATTTAAAAATAACATCCTGACCAGCATATAAATAGTCCTTAATTTCAAAAGGGTACATTTTCCCATTTCCGTCTTCAGCCGTGAAACATGTATAGGTATGGTTATCTTTTTCGTAAAAATCATTGAAATAGCATTTTTTTGACAATAAAAACGGATGATAAGTACCTATGTTTAATTCATATTCACAAAAAGCAAATTTAAGTAGCTCTTTTTCAAAATATTTATCCAACCTAATTTTGTGCCCCTTCAGACATTCTACCTTTTTAGGGTTAATGTGCGTTAATCTAATGTCTGTCAAGTTGACATAATAGTCCGAATCTTCGCCGTTCTTTTGTATTATGCTTGTTTCTACAAAAACAAATTCATTCCCATTTTTCCCGACATCTATTATTTTGTATTTGCCAGTAGCTTTATTTTTGCATGCTATGACTCTGTTAACGGAACCTTTAATTAAATCAACATCTTTTAAAGTACTGATTATTTTATAGATTTCGTCCTTATATCTAAATGTCCCGTATAAATCGTTTAACTCTTTTAATCTTATTTTCTGTAACATAATTATCTTTTTTTATTATAGTATTTAAACATCCTTCGTTTCTTGCATATAATCAGGGAAATTTGAATGGTCTATGCTTATTTATACTGTATACATAATGTTTTTATTTAGAAGTTCCAATAAATTAAATATTCTCCGCCTCTTGGCCCCGTATGCGTGTGCTCAAGTCTATTTCGTTTCTTATTCCAATACAATTCACCTTGTACCCAATACTTTTTACCGTTTACTTCGTATTCAAAGTAATTATTGTCCCTATAAGTGCCCTTTATTGTCTTCATAGCTGTATTTTTTTTATTGTTTGAATATGTGTCCATTTACGTTGAAATAATCGTACATTAAGTCTCTTTCGTATAAATCTAAATCGACAAATTCCTGCGCATCATCATAATAACCTACATACGCATCTATTGCCTTATTTATTAACGATTTAATGTCCGCTCCTAATAATTTATAATGATAATTATCAACCCAATAGAAAAAAGCTTCTTTGAAATTTTCGTCGTCTTCTCTCGTGCAAAAGTAGTTACATAGGGCTATTGTTTCATCTGGCAATCTGTCACTTAGTTGTAGTTCTTTGGGAATGTCTTCAAATTCTACTATTTTATAGTAATCCGCTCCGGTATCCTTTAATAAGTCTTCCATTTCGTGTTCAAAATCTGAAGAGCAAAAGTAGGATACTACGTCAAACCATTCACTTTTTACTACTTCGTTTGTCTCGTTTTTTAGAAATTCTACGCGGATTCTCGCGTCTTCAATGTTTATTCTTCCCATATTGATAATGTTTTAGTGTTAATATTCGTCTTCTTTTTCTCCTTTTCTGTATTACAAATATATAAAACTTCTTGAAATTACACAACATTTTTCTCGGAAAAATGTATAATATATCATATGTTTTAACTATATATTAACATATCGAATACTATGTTTACATATTGCGCTGTCATTATAGCGAGTCGCCTTTTTACGCCTTGGCTTTCCTTAGTTCCCACCACATGGAAACCCCGCTTGTGTGTTTCTTTTTTTATTGTTAACATTGCTTGATGTTTTCTTTAGAAAAAAAAGAAAGGAAATAACTACATGCAGAGACTATATATTATATATATTATTACTATATATGAATTGTATATATATACATATAGATAATACATTCATAACGTGCGTGCGTGTGCGCGCGCAGTTCTGTCTGCTAATGCGGTGAATAACAACACGTTACAGAGGTGAAAATGTTAATATCTCATTTGGAATTAAGTTAAAACAATACGAAAATGTTAACGGGATTGTTTCACATGAAACAGAGAGGAGAGCAGGGCGACTGATGGAGGAGAAGGAATAACGGAACCGGAAGCCAGACGAGAGAAAGCAAAGCGAGGATGAAGCAAAAAAGATGATGCAGAAAGGAAGCGGGGAATCTCTTTGGGAATCGGAATTACATAAAGTGTTGCATTGGTTAGCTCCGAAGCGAGGGGCACAGCCCCGAGCGAGGTTATTACTTCCTTTGTTTTGTTTTTGAGTCAGGGGTAAACAGGGGTAGGGGGTCGAGCTTTATTAATAAATTTGGAAATTCGACTAAAAGTATTACCTTTGTTGTATGGGTACAGCGATAGACATAATCAAGGGAAAAGAAGAGCGGGCGCTCCGCAGGCAGGGGATGGAGGAGCGTGGCGAGATAAAGAAGTACGAAGTAGACGACAAGGTACGGGAAGAGTTCAGGGCTACGTTTGGGAAGACGGTAGCGTTTTTGGACATGATAGGGGTTAGGGAGAAGTTGGAGGAGATATTAGGGGACATAGAAGTAGCTGATAGTCCGGCAACGATAAGCAAGTTAAAGGGGAAGTTGGATGTGATTATGAAGTACGTGAATGTGTTCAAGGCCGCGAGTGACAGTATCAACCGGACAGAGAAGACGATAATCAAGGAGCAGAGGGGAGAAGAAACAGAATCGGTAATGAGTGGGGATACGGGGAATATAGAGATAATAGATAAGATAGACTATGATACTATTGCCGGAGCGGTTAAACGATAAGCAGATAGAGTTATACAATTTGTTGAATGAGGACAGATATGTAGAGTATTTGTTTTACGGTTCGAGCAGGGCTGGGAAGACATTTTTGATATTTGCGTGGTTTGTGACGCAGTGTATAAGATATGGAGCGAATTGTTTGATAATACGGAATACGTTTACGTCGTTAAACAATGGAATGTTGATGCAGACAGTGCCGGCGGTATTGAATTCAATGGCGAGGCGTTGGGGATACAGTGATTACAAGAAGGTGATGATAGGGGGAGAGAGGTTTGCGCGTTATGTAAACAAGGACGACAGTTTGGTATTCTACAATGGTTCCTACATAAAATTCGGGAGTTTGCGGGGGAGTTCGGACAGTGAGTCGAAATACGATTCGATATTAAGTACGGAGTGGGGGCATATATTTTTGGATGAGATAAGCGAGATAAGTTGGCAGCCGGTAAGTAAGTTATTGACACGGTTAGCACAGAAGTTGCCGGTAAAGAACAAGATGTTGTATGCGTTGAATCCGTGCAGTAAGAATCATTGGAGTTACAAGAGGTTTTTTTTGCAGGAGGATTACGATACAGGGATGAAGTTAGACCCGAGTATACAGGCGATGTTGTACAAGAAGCATTTCAGTGTAGAGGACAACAAGGAGAATGTATCTTCGAGTTATATGTTGACGATGAAGAGTTTGTCTAAGATAGACAAGCGTAGGTTTTTGGACGGGGAGTATTACGATGAGATGGAGGGAGAGATATTCCACCATATACCATGGGGGACAATGCCGGAAGAAGAATCGTTTGTACGCTATATAATCTACGTAGACCCGTCGGCTAAGGAGAGTGTAAAGAACGATTACAAGGCATGCGTATTGTTGGGGTTGACGAAAGACAAGATATGGTTGGTGGACGTATATGCAGTACAGGGGAGCACATACGAGATGTTGGAAGGCATATATACCTTATACGTAAAATGTCCGATAACGCCACGTTTATACATTGAAAAAAAGCAAGTTCCGTTGGATTTCAACAAAACATTGCTTAACTTTCAGGCGCAAAAGGGGTGGATATGTCCGATAGAGTGGGACACGCGCAATCACGGTAACAAGTTTTACAACATTGAGTCCACTTTAGACCCGTTGTTCAAGAATGGGGGGATAATGTTCAACGACAAGATGAAGAACACTCCTATGGGTGAGATTACGGTGCAGCAGTTTTTGGAGTTTTCGAGGAAAGAGAGTCCGTTAAAGAAAGACGACATACCCGACGCGGTAGCCAAAGGAGTTTCGTTAATGGGGAGGAATCTGAAGATAGTCAATCCAGCCCAGAAGAAGACGAAGATGTTTATAGCGATAGGAGGGAAATTAAAGTCCTTATAATATGATAGAGATAAAAGATTTATATCAATGGATACAGCCTAACACATGTGATGAGATAATAGGCATGAATCCGACGGCATTGGAAGACGCCTATGTATCCGCTATAGGCTATTTGGCTGGCGAGATAGGGAATATATACGATTTGGAGGAGATGTTGCCGGTAATGAAGGATGTCCATCCTGATTTGTTCTTTATGGTAAGGGTATTGACGGCATCAGCCTTTATGGGTTCTACATTTGCGTGGAGTACTGTTTTCACGAACCAGTACAACAGTGTGATGTCTACTATACACAGGATGAAGTCTGGGACATCCCGCATGACTGGGGCGGTTAACAAGCCTGAGCCTAACGCGATAGGTAAAATAGTAACAAACATAAATGATTATATAGGCTAATATGACAATCTGGAATACACCCCAAATAGACCCTTATTACATTCCCAAGTCTGTAGGGACTGGAGTAGTTAAGTCAAAATATCTTATTAACTATTATGACACTCCGTATACAGCGAAATACTGGAGGGATGCGATAGACAGGGCTATAAATTACAGTGATTTGTACTACTATGGCGTTTTGCAGTCGTGGGCTATACAGTCGAGTCCTTTTTTGGTGTCCTTATTGGACAAGAGATATGTTCCTGCTCAAAAGAACTTCTATGCTTTGGCGAAATACGGGGAAATGAGCAGGATAGACGACAAATTTTCCAAATATTTTACGCAGACCAACATTTTCAAGCAGCTTGTTTGCCGTGCTCCGTTGAACGCGAAGATTCGCGGGGTAGCAGGCAAGCAGATAGACATAGAAAAGGACATTGTAACGGATTTTCCTATGCGGAATATAGACATGTTCAACAGGGCAATACGTTATATGACCTTTGATATCCAGAGTGTGGCTAAATTTGACGATTACGACAACATGTTTTATTTCGAGGCTTCCCCTGAAGAAGACTATAAATTAGGTCTGATGCAGGAGGTTACACGGGCTATAATCGAGATAGTGAATTCTTATCGCAATTGGGGCATTCTGACGGGGCGTTATTCCTATCCTCGCTATACGATAGGGTATCAGGCGCAGAACGAAGAAGCACAGCAGATAGCAGCGGAATACGCCAGATTGATAAATGACCCTACCGCCACACCGGTAGTGCCCTTTGAGGTAAACGAATTGTCCACGAATAAGGAGAGGAAATACCAAGTAGAGATAAATTCCGTCAATACTGAAGCTCCGAGCGAAGCTTTCAGGGCTCACAAGGAGTTGGTAGACAAGTGGGAAAGCGAGCTTATGCAGCTTATCACCGGAAGTACGTTAATCGGGAACACCGAAAAGAACACGAATTCCGAGCAGTTGGCGGAAATTCACATGCAATTGTACAAGAATATCCTTGACGAAGACAACAAGGACATTTTAAGGGTGACGAATACCCAGACCATGCCGAAATTGGCGAGATTGATAAAGAACAAGGATTTGACGGATTATCAGGTAGTGATTATTCCCGACAAGAGTATCTCTGTCAAGCATTTTATCCAGATTACGGATACTTTGAGCAAGCAAGGGTTGCGGATTTCCGAACAATTCCTTCAAAAAGTGGGGTTGGATGAAGGGGATATCGACAAAAAAGTCACCAACAAGTCATGGATTACCAACACAGTAGACAAGATAAAGAGCATTTTTACCCCTAAAAGCAAGAAAGATGGCGGATACGATGCAGGATATGATAAACAAGCTCAAGAGTCTTAGGAATTGTGTAAGGAGCGAAATGCCCAAGGCGATATCGGAAAGCATGCTCAAGGAAACGAAGCAGAATTTCCAGAAAGAGGCATATACTAACGACGGAGGGGCACAGAAATGGAAAGAGCGTATGTATGACGTTCACAATACGCCTATCGGTGTAAAGTTGCCTTATCCCAAACTAAGGAGGACAGGGAGGTTATACAATTCTATCAAGAAAATAACCAATGTCCCGTACACGGCAGGGTTAAAAACCAGCGTTCCGTACGCACAATTGCAGAATGAAGGAGGAAAGTCTCCTAAAAAATGGGTTCAGCCTGCCTATAAAATATACAGGAAACCCCCTCAAATCCCAGCCCGCCAATTCATGGGAGTAGGAGCGAGGACTTATAGGCTCGCACATAGGGCGATTTTGGCGGTTTGGAACAAAAATTTCAATAAATAATTGATTGATAATAAAAAACTTCATATTTTAGCGAAAAATAGGGCATATGATAGGGTTATTGACTAAAAAATTAATAGATTTTTTCAGGCAAACGGATATTGTCATAGAGAATCATATACCCGTATTGACGTCTAATGTATCGGACGGAAGGACAGTAGTAAACACGACATTGCCGGCTATTGTAGTAACCGTAGATTCAGCCCCTAACAATATGGTTTATATTGGCGGTCTGATAAGGGACAACATCAATATAGACATTGTAGTAATGGACAGGCTGGTAAATTATACCCTATCGGGAGAGACGGATATATACCAATGGAGGCGGAATCTCGCATATAAGCTTAGGACAGAGCTTTTCACGGAGAGGGCGTCCGAATTTTTCAAGGATATACTTCAAGGGAACAACTTTTTGCCTATGTATCGTGGCATGAATAACTTTATCAAGCAGGGATACAAGGAAGACACGGAAGAAGATATCGAATGCTGGCGTATGAAATTCGAATGTGTCATGGTGGACAATTCTACCATAGACATAACCTATATAAAAGCCAAATCAGGCTCTGTGCAGCTTATAGACAAGCAGATAAATCCCGTCACCCCTATACATCCCCATTATGGGATAGAAGAGATGATGTGGAAGTACGGCTATGGGCAGTATATCCCTGATTTGTTAGATATGATTGTCACGAGCGGGCAGATAACAGACCAGTATAAGGATAATGGGACAACCCCTATCCCAAGGGAATTAACCAAAGATGTATTATTTTTCCCTGAAAATTTCCCTATGAAAACTACTTATTTGGATTTATACGGGATATTGCTCATGAATCATATCCCTCAAAATGAGGAAATGGATTCATTTAGGAATAATATCAGTCTTCGGTATATGGATATTGACACCTCATCATGTAATTTGACAAGCGGATTCTTAAACTGTTTCAATTTAAGAAGGATAAACAAGGATAATATTGTAGACTGTAGTAATAATACAACTTTTACAAATGTATTTTGTAATTGCTACATGTTGGAAGATGTAAGCCTTATAAATATAAACGTAGATAAGAACTTAAGTTGGACGAGAGCATTTAGAATAGATACTTCCATAGAGTATTTTAATCTGAAAAATATATCATTTTCCCCAAAATTAATAGGGATTTCTTTTCAATATATGTTTTATAATCAACAGTATTTGGAGAATATAAACGGGGAAATAGATTTTACAAAGATAAGCGCTACAACGGGCACGAATCTAATGTTTTATGCTTGTAATAACCTGAAGGAAGTAAGGTTCACTAAAGAATCGTTGAAATATGATTTGCAAATGGCTCAATCAGGTTCTTTAAGCCTTGAATCCCTGCAAAGCATTATTGACGGATTAGGGAATGTAACCACTACGAGGACATTATCTTTAAATTCGACAGCATATAATAAGTTGACGGAAGAGCAAAAACAGTCGGCAACAGATAAAGGTTGGACAATAACTGGTTAATTATGACAGAGTTAAAAGCAAGAAAAGGTTATGTATATACCGACAAAAACAAAACATTTTTTGCCGATACTATTGTATTAGGGAAATATGACAAGAAAGAGAACTATCGGCAAATGAAAATAGAGGGTAACGAAGAACTAATAGAAAATTATAAAAATGGTAAGGCAAGTATTATCGGATGAATCCCTAAACGATAGAGGATTTAGGGTAATGAACAAGTCTATAAAGTGGGACAGATATTTGAAAAATCCCGTTCTTGTAGAACAGCATATGTCATGGGAACCGCCTATTGGCAGGATAGATGATATAAAACTCGAAAATGACGCATGGACAGGGGTTTTGGTATTCGCTTCTACCGAAAAAGGCAAGATGTATGAGAAATTATACAATGAAGGCTGTATAAGAGCCGTATCTATTGGCGGGAATGCAGTAATAGTAGAGAATGAGAGGGGAGAGAAAAAAACAAAGTCTTTTGATGTTTTTGAAGTCTCTTTAGTTACTATTCCTTCAAATGCCAATGCGGTAAAACATGAATTGGGGCATATTCCGGTAGAATATAAATTATATTGTGATAAAAAGGAATTTATTACTTTAAGTTCTAATTTTGAAGAATTAAATAATATGGAAGAAGAAAAAGAAAAAAAGGAAGAATTGGAGGCTAAGCCCGAAGTTCAAGAAGTTCCAGAGTCAGAAGCTCCAAAAGAAGAGCTTAAGGCTGAGGAAACAAAAAACACAGTCCTCTCGGCTTTGAAAGATTTGTTAGGTCTGAATTCAAAGAAGAAATTAGAAGATGATGATGAAGACGAAGACATTAAAGAAGACGAAGAAGAGGACAAGGAGGAAGTAGAGGACACCAAAGCTAAAGGCGAAAAGGAAAAATTGGAGTCTGAGGATTTGAAAAAGAAATTGCCTGAAAAAGTAGCGGAAAGATTGCAGGCAAACCCTGAAGCAAGAATTTTTACAGAAAATACACAACAACCTAAAATTATGACAGAATACAAGACTTTACATTCTTATCTTTCTTCTCAGGAAGGGAAAAATAAGATGGGTATGATGGCATTAGGCTCTGACTTGAAATATGCTCATGAGCACAAGCCTATCCCAGTTCATGACTTGCTGGATTCTTACAAAGAATTGGCGTCTATTTTGAAAAACGACCGTGACTTTATGAGCTCTTTCGGTCAAGTGAATTTATGTTTTGAAGGGACAGCTCCAAAAACTACTCCGCAACTATTGGATACTATTTTGGCTGCCGGAGACAATACCTATAATTTCTTGGCAACACCTGATTTAGTAGCCGTACAGTGGCTGGCAATGTATTACCGCATGTTGTTCCCTATTAACACATTCGCTGATAGAATCCCGCGTATTAGTTCAGATTCAGCCGGTACGATACACCCAGAAATAAACATGACTCCTAAAGTTTATTTCGATACTTTGGTGCCTAAAGAAAAAGTGTCCGAGTATTTGTATGATGACGACCCAATCGCTATTCCTACTTATGCTTTCTCTTTAAATGCCATTGCATGGCAGCCTGGCGATGATAATCTGTTGAGATATGACAAGAGAGGCATTGGTATGGCTGAAGCTTTGAGAGTAGTATCTAACGCTCAACATAACTATATTATCCAACAGTTGGCAGAAGCTGTTAAGGAAGGTACTTTTATTCCTATGACCGGTACTGCTACTGTAAATTCAGCAGGCATGTTCCCAGCCAATCCGGTTGCCGCAGGTAATATCAAAGATTTCACGGTAGCTGACTTGTTAAGCCTCCGCATGAAGTTTATCCAAGCGAACTTCAATCTGGATATCGAACGTCCAGAGGTAGTAATGGACGCTATCTATGCTAACCAATTGCAGTCTAACGATACTTTTGTAAATGCGTTGAACTTGCCGACTGAAAATATCGGGCCAATGCAGATGATGGCTTACGGAATGAACATTACACAGCGTTCTATATGTGGTGTATATGATACTACTACAAACAAAGTGGTTGACCCGCAATTATATGGAGAACCTTTAGCAGAAGGTCACACGATAGACTCTGATTATACACCGGTTACTCTTAACGCTAAGGCTTACGGTTGCGTTATCGGGTTCTTGCCTTCTCAATTCCTTATCGGTGTAGGTCGTACAAATGTATTCGTAAAACAAGAACCTACCCTTTGGGCATGGGAAATGTCTATGGATACTCGTATGGGAGCCGGTGCAGCTCGTAAAGACGGAGTAGGAATCTATGGCGTAGCTCCATCAGTAGCAGGTGCATAATATAAATAATAAGCAGGGGGCAAAATCCCCTGCTTGAATACCAACACACAAAATAAACAATAAACAATATGGAACTTACTAATTATCAAGAAGGCTTTTTCCAGTATCTATACGCATTGGTAAAATCTCGCGGAAAAGTATACGCATGTGAAAACGGCAAAGTTTTCGGAAGGGAAATAGATGCCAGAAGACAAGCACATGATTACTTTGAACGGAGGAAATATAAATTATTGTGGGCGGAAATTACGATGGATAACCTGCCTCTGAACAATGAGGAATTTAAAAATGTGTTAGAATCATATAACCCGCCAGAGCCTAACAATTCCGCTAAGAACAAGAAAGAACCGCTTAAAATGGATAGTTCTATTGAAAGCGAATTCAATGCGTTAAAAGAGGCTCGGAAAAACTCAGAAAAGAAAACAAAAGGTAGACCACCTAAAGAAGAATAATTATGGCAACAACAGGAATACATATTTCATTAAAAGATACGTCTATTGGGAGTAACCAAGTAGACGAATCTATTTCTTGTTTGGTTGTTGATGTGGCAGGTGCGGAATCTAATTTACCTGAAGACTTAGAGTTAAACACCCCTTATATGATAACCTCGTTATCAGCAGCCGAAGGGTTAGGGATAACTTCAGAATGGGCGGAAGGTGACGGAGCGAAGACTATGCTATACCAACACATCAGCGAGTTTTACGGTGCAGCTTCAGCAGGGACTAAGTTATGGATTGTCCTCGTTCAAACGACGGGAAGCATAAACTTCTCTACTGCAAGTTTCTATACGGCATTACAGCCGGTAATATTCAAGACTATCTCAGGTAGTTATAAGAACAGACCTCGTGCAATAGGGTTCTGCCAATCTAAAGGGACATTGCCCGCGCCTGAATATGGTGAAGGCGTGAACAATGAGACAGACCAAGAAGCACTCAATCAGATACAGACATTCTTGACTAACATGTTTGAATTGGGCATCAGAATGGTTGGTGTATTTGACGGAGCGTATATCAAGCAGGGGACTTTCAGCAGCACAACAGAGATAGCTAAACTTATGGACTGCTCGGCCATGAGTTATCCAAGTGTAGCATATTGCGTTACCGGTTCTTCTCCTAACGGGTTGTCTTCTGTAGGGCGTGTATTGGGAGTAAGAGCCAGCCGGAGTATAGCTGCATCTATCGGGAATGTAGCTTTGGGTTCTGTAGCTACGGAAGAATATTTTACGGATAGTGATTTGGCTTCTGTATCCAGCAATCCAAAAACTGGTACACCCGTAAACGGATATGACGTCACTCTCGCGAATCTGGTAGCCCCATTAGGATATATATTTACCCGTAACAGGTTAGGTATAGAGGGGTTATATTACAACGACGGGGCGACATGCAACGCCACTACTATGGCATTAAACAAGATAGAAAGAGTTGCTGTCGGCAATGCAGTTTGCGATGATGCCCAACAGTTCCTTACCTATTATATCAACCAGAATATCCCTTGTGATTCTTCAGGTCAGATATTACAGGCTTTTAAGAGTTCAGCTATATCACAATTTACAGCCCAATATATCACTCCGAGAATAAACGCTGGGCAAGCTGGGGCGATAGATTTCGACTTCAAGGCCAAGGATGATAATTACATACAATCTGAAGCTTTGGAAGTGACTATAAGTATAGTACCGAACCCTGCAATGCGTGAAGCCTTTGTAACAACATTCTTTGTAACTTCAATTTCTTAAAATTATGGCAGACCAATCGGGACTAATAATATCAAGTGCTGACGTCCAAGTTTGGGTAAACTTAGGAAATGGAGCAATTATACAATTGTTCACAGCGCAGAATTTTTCGGGAAGTATAGAAAAGTCGGTAAATGAGATTTACGCAATAAGTTCTGAAACTCCTATTTCCGTAAAAGGTATAAACAAAGCCTATTCAGGTTCTTTTGTTATACAATCAGGAGAATGGAACAGGTTAATAAACAGTTATAACGGGATATCAGCTACGTTGAGACCGTCATTAACTGATATTCCTGAAGGACTTACCGTTACTATCATGTTCAGCAACAGGGCGGATTTAACCCCGACTGATACGACTTTGACCTATACAGGAGCACAATTTAGCAATGATTCTTTCGAGGTCAATGCTAATGACCCTCAGACTTTAGTAACCTTGAATTTCAGGGCTACAGAACTTACAAGACAAGTTACACCAATAGCTATTTAATCAGATAGGGGAATAATCCCCTATCTCCTTTTTACATTTAAAACTATCAACACATGAGCACATTTAAAGTTTCAAGTTTCACATTTGTAGAAAAATTACCCGACAAAAAAGGGATATTCGAGGAAATAGAAGTAACAGAAGACGTGGAATTAAGACATGCAGAGCGTACACGGTTGGAAGATTCAATTTTCATTACTTCTTTGTTGGATAATTCGGATACGACGACAGAGAGAAAGATAAACGACGCAATAAAATACGTTAATATATTTGTCGTTGACAAGACTCTGGCTAAACGTATTTCTTCAGACGGAATAGCTTGTTTGTCTCTTTTCACTTCTGACCAAGTGCAGGAGGATTTGGTAAATTTTATCAATCGGGCAGGGAGAACCCTAAATATGCAGATGCCCGAGCAGAAATAGAATATAAATTAACACAATATAGCAAGACAGACCCGCTTTTGGTAAAAAAAGCATTAGTATCACATTTTTTCCATATTCCTATTAATAAGGTAACGGAATCGTTAACTTTGGAAGAGATAGAGAAGTATCATTGTCTTGCATTATGGATAATGGACAATGTAAATTTTGCACCATTTAAAATTGACAAAAAGAAATAAGCTATGCCTAATATCTATCAAATAGAGCTTAATCTAAAGGGAGACCTAAATGCTAAACTGGACGACGCTATAAAGAAAGCCCAGAACTTAAAAAGTATAACAAACAATATAGGTGGTAGGGGAGGTAGCTTTAATAATCCGGCAGGAGGGAGAAGATATAACCCTTATCCTCATATACCGGAGAGTTATATGCGAGATTTTAGAAGGCTTAATTATTGGTTATATAGGAAAGATGGGCTTTCTAATAGAGGGTTATTTTCTAATATAGATAGGGCTTTTCAGGCGAGGCAAAGGCTAACAAACAACTTTATTGCAAATTCTTTCACTTATTCAGGTTGGCAAAGAAATTTAGGTAACTTTGCCAACCTAATAGGTGCTGTAGGTAAAGCTGCATTACAAGCTGTACCCTTAATAAAACCTCTTATAGGAGCTATCGGGGCTATAGGGGGAGTAGCAGGAGGCGTAGCTTTAGGAGGAGGATTATTATATAGATTTGGAAAGAACCAATTACTTTCAGAGTCCACAGCGCAGGCAATATCTAATTCGGCACAATATCGGATGGCTCAATTAGGACAAGGAGCAGCTTATTCAAATTTGTATAATACTGCTACAAGAATAACAGAGCAAACAGGAGGGTCAAGAGCAGGATTAGTTTCTTTGATGAATACTCTATCTGGGTTAACATTAGGAAATACCAAATTAACGCAAAAAGATGCCCAGTGGTTCGGTGAAGTAGCAGCAAAAATTTCCGCGGTTTCAGGAAGGGATTTACAGATAGTAGGGTTGAACTTGCAACAATTGCTAACTACATGGCAAGGTATAGACATGAAGGAGCTTTTTAAAGCTGTACCTTTAATTGAAAAGTATGTTTTTGACCTTAGAGCGCAATCAAAAAATAAAGGGGAGGATATATATTCTTTTATTAGAGAAAATCCACAAGCTTTAATAGAAGCATTTAGCCGGTTTATGACTCAATTCCAACTACCCAAGGTTGGAGTAGTTAAAGGGAGGATGCAACTTTCTGATGAAAATTTAGAGATAAAGAAATTAGAATATTTAGAGAGATTTTACGAAGACGTTGGGAACGTTTATCAGAATATTAATTTTTCATTAGAAAAATTATATCAATCATTAGGGAGTAATTATGAAGGTTCTATATATCAGGACATGCTAACCTCTTTTGATAATTTTGTGTACATGTTGACAAAAACTATAAGCGGTATTGCCAATACAGCGGACGGATTTGTTAAAGCTATAAGGAATGTGTTTAATGGCAATGCTTTAATGCGTTTTTTCCAACTTCCTCAATATATCCAACACCGTTTATCTGGGCATAATGATTCGGACGCGTGGAAATATGCCCAAGCAGATTGGAACAGATGGTTTGGTACTGGAGTAGATACCAGTAAATATAAAGGGAATATATATAGAGATTTAGCGAAAGCTAATTTGTTAAGTGGAGATTATCTTACTGATAAATATTCCATGAATGAAAAAGGTATTTTATCTCCTTCTACAAGCGGGCAAAAAATTAGGTTTAGGCTTAATAACAATTCTGTAGAATATATTCTAAATAAATTAGAAAATTCCCCTTTGCTTAGAGACAGGGATTTGTTAGAGCGTATATCTAAAGGAGATAAAGAAGCCAAATGGGAAGCGATAAAATTATTAGTTAGAGATAGCTCTTCATCCCCCAAAATAGATTCTGTAGGCGATGAAACGGGGAGGATGAAAGACTTGTCCAAAGGGAGCAAATCATTGATTATAAATTTCAACAAGTCCATAGTAGACATGGACAACCACATAAATACTACCGACCCATCAACAATAATGAGGGAAATAGAGGATTATGTATCACAGGCAATAGCGAGAGGTTTAAATATAGCGTTTAACCAAGCAACACCGTTAACATGACAAAAGAGAATGATTATAAAACGAGTTCAGGGTCTGAATTACAAGATAAGTTCAGAAATACCGTATCTATTCCACAAAACATAAGGGGAGAGCTTGCAAAAGCGGGTGATACGATAAGAGATGCGGAGCAAACGGCAGCTACGGCATTAGCCCTTACATTTTCTTCTGTAGGAATCGTAAAATCAGTGATACCGATATCATCAGAAGGAGGTTATATCAATGGGATAGGGAATAAGGTTAAGAGTTCATTGATAAACCAAAAAACCAGATATTCCGCTTCAAGCGCGAACGCGAAAGACAATCTTATTTCCGTGACAAATGAGAATGACTATATTTTCAGGATAAGCGATTATTATTTGCCGTTATCTTACAGCTTATCTATAAACGCATCAAAAAATATTGTCAAAAGCCAATTGGTAGACGGTCAGGCGATATATGAAATGACTTCATATAACCCAGCCGAAATAATATTGAGGATAAAATTAGAAAGGAAGCCATTAAACGATAACGGAAGATATGACGTTATGTCATTTAGACAAAATCAGGGCGCAATGGCTGGTGACGTTGTAAAATTTGCAACTGTCATAAATGATTTATATAAAAACAAATCAGTATTCGCTATATACAACAATTTCACGAATAAAGAGGTAGGGATACAGTTCGTCGTATTGTCGAAATACACTATAGACCCACAAGAAGGGTCTACAGTTACCAATATTACCCTTAATTTGCTTGAGGTAGATTTAACGCGTCAAACATTATTTGTAGAAAAACAATGAAATGTTATTGTAATTTTTTCAGGTGTGGCAATGAAGTCTGGATAGAAGGGAAAAAGATATTGAACTTTGTTTCTTTCGTATCCGAAAACACCGTTATGAAGCTGGCGGAAACAGCGGAAATAACGTTGCCTTTTTATTCTATTGCCTATTTGAAAGGAGATGAAATAATTACTGGGTCTAAAATTGATGTAGAAGGGCTTAATATAAAAATAGGTGCTCATATACAAGTATATGCCTATTACCATAATATCAATTACGGGGAACAGGTAAACATAAATTTCGAGAATGACCCAGAAGCGGGGAAAATGCTCGTATTTGACGGGTTTATAAAGAAAATAAAATCAGGGTTCCCGACTACTCTTGTATGTGAGGACAAATGTTTTATTTTGAGATTTGGAGTCGTAAATAAGGATTGGACACAAGAGACCTCGATATATGAAGGGTTGAAAGTCTGTTGCGATGTAGGGAATGAGTCATTCAAGAAATACCGTTCGGATAACAATCTTACAGGAGATTATGAAGAAATTTCCGTAGCCGATTATACCGCTACTTCGACATTCAACGAAAAATTATGGCAGGGAGTCAGCCCCTTTGAAGCAGCACAGATGTTAATGCGTAAATTCGGCATTTATACGGGCATTGACCCAGAAGGGAAATTATTTATGGGAACGGGATTAAAATACACCCAGAAAAAAACCATAAAATTAGATACTTCTGTAAATGTAATAGAGCGAGATGTATCTCCTAAAAACGGGAAATTCGAGAATTATTATGTTACGGTAAATGGCTATGTAAACGGCAAGCGTACGACAATAAATGTAGGGAATAAAGGGAATGGCAGACCTATCCGATTGAATTGCAGTTCTATACAGACACGAGAAGGGTTGGAAGAATTCGCAAATAATGCGTATCAAGGATTAAAGGGGGAATATAATAGCGGAACAATAACGACGTTGTTATATCCTCGCATAGATTTGTTCGACTATGTAAATTTCACTGACACATTATTCCCTGAAAACAGTGCGAATCTGTATGTATTAGGGATAAGAAGGGAATTCAATGAAAATGGATATCATGTTTCATCAAAATTGACAAATGAAGAATGGATGTTTTAAGTTATAGAAAAAGCTCCAAGTTCGATTCTGCAATGCAAGAATTAGGGGATAATTTAAGGAACGTGTTGAAAAGCTATTCTTCAGTATCTTTAGTATATGGTGAAGTTACTGGAGTAAATATGGAAGAGCTGACATTTGATGTCGTGTCGGACGATGATAACCAAATGTTCAATATCCCTCTTTCCATTATCCCCCATGATTCTACTTCTGTGATACAAATCCCAGAAATAGGCAGCAATTGTGTATTGGGGTTCGTGCAGGGGGATTCTTCCCTATCTTTCCCTATAAAGTTCTCTAAAGTGCAGTCAGTATCTGTACAGTTCGAGATGTTAGAAGATAGCCAAAAGCAGCTTCTTACAATGGATAAGGACGGTATAACATATACAAATACGACTGACAACGCGAAATTAGATATAAAAGTAGGGGAAACTTCAATAGAGATGCAGGACAAAATAGTCAAGGTAAATGGCGGGGAGAGCCCCATGATATATATCGAGAAGTTGGAAGCGAAACTGAACGATTTTGTAAAAGCATTCAATAGCCATACGCATACCATACCATCGATAACTACGTCTGTTAAGGTTAATACAACCACTGGTTCAGGAGCAGGTACAGCTTCTAATGTAGGAGTACCAGCACCGAGTTCAAAGGCAAAAGATTTCAATCAGGAAGATTTTCAGGACGAAACGTTTACACATTAAATTTTTAATTATTATATTAGGGGTGAAATTTCTGTTATATGCAAGATTTTAAATTTGATATAGAGAATAATGATATCGTATTTGATACGGATATGGTTATTATAGATTCATGTAGCGTACAGAATGGAACATTAATCTTCATGAAAAGCGTAGCCAGCATAGATAATCCAAGTATCGGAGTAGGGTTTCAGGAAGTCGCTATAAACGTGAATCAGAACGAAGCTACAGAATTAGCTACACGAGCCGAGAATCAAATATTAAATGACGGTGGGCGTATAGCAGAAATTTCCGTACAAGAGACGGAGGAATCTGGAGTATATGAATATGAGTTGCAAGTAGTATATAATTCAGAATACAGGCAATATGGCATACAAAGTTAAATATGGAGATACGATTTTTGATGTTTTGTTGAACGTTTGCGGAGATTATTCGCAGATAGACGAAATATTATCCTTAAACGGGCTGTTGTCTTATACTCCACAACTGACAGTAGGTCAAGAATTGGATGTAGAAGGGCTTCAAACTTCAAACAATGCCACATTGATAAGAGCATCTGAATTCCCGTATAATTCAAATCTTTTATCGGATGAAGAATTTGAAAGGCAATTGGAACAGATATTAGATTCGATAGAAGGCGGATATTATTTGGAAGTGCAACCGTCATTTACTACGGTTCCTCAAAATGGGGACAAGCAATATGTAAATATATATACAAACTCAACTTTTAATGTTTTATAATTATGGCAGATGTAACAAAAGGGCATGTAATATTATCCCCGAATACCGGTACAGGGGATACCCAATTAACCCTAAAAGCAGAATCGGCAAATGTAGGTAACCGTGAAATAGTAAAAACAGTTTTTACTGTTAAAGCTGCTGGAGTTTCACCGAATAAAACGATAACAGCAAATTTAGCTGCTGCACCAGAGTTTATCACTTTAGAACAAGCATATACAGGAGTAACAGTTCCTGCCACAGCTGGTAGCTTTACAATAACAGGAGTATCTAACAGCCCTAAGTTAGAATTCAGTGTAGAGGGCGGTGATATTGTTGAAGAAGACTTAGGAGACAAACAATTTACAGCAGACGGGAGTATAACTGCAACTAATGGTGTTGCAATCTCCGGAGACCCAGGGGCTGACCACAAGTACGAATTCTCAATAGAGATTAATTATGTGTTGAATGATACTGTAGATTCAAGAACACAGGTATTTACTATCCAAGGTTCATCCGAATCTGTAAAACAGACATTAACGATTACACAGAGTGCAGGAGCTGCAAGATTGGAAGTTTCCCCAGCAGAGATTACAGTTCCACAAGACGGTTCGGTAGTCAATGTACAAGTTACAACCAACACGACATTTACTGTATCTTAATATTATGTTTGTCCCTCTCATGTGTGCAAAAATATGTTAATTCATGGGGGGGGCAATTTAAAGTTTTGTATATATGGCTATAATTAGAAAACAAAAAAAGTGGTCTGACGGTATAGGATATTTTTATGTAGCCTATGACCCTAAAAAAAAATCTCAAAGAGTAGAGATTACTTCAGATATAAATGCTACATTTGAGCAAAGAGACCAAGAAGTAATATTCCAAACTACTGTAGGAGATAAACAAGATACCTTATATTTGGTTCAAAAAGCCGAAAATTGCAAAGTCGCTTATTATCATTCTACGGGTATGGGAGATATAAGGGCGGTATATAGCATGAACAGGAAAGAAGTATTAGGAGTATTTAAATCTTAAATATATGGCAGTACAATATGTAGACATAACATCATTATCAGAATATACAGAGAGCGATTTAAATGGGAATGAGCCTATACAAGTCTCCGCCTCTGCATTTACGACTATAAATGCTATAAATGAGTGGGGAGAAACAAAATTCGGGGGTAGACCTACTATGTTGGTAATGCCTAACTCATTTATAAATCTTAATAATGGTTCTTCTTCAGCAGCTATATCCAATGTAATTAATTCTGTCTCTTCTGGATGGACTGATTTTGTATCTAAAGTAAGCTCGGCTAATATTGTATATAGTCGTACAAATTTAGCAGCATTAAACAATTACAGAATATTTGTAGCGACAACAACGTCCAACTTGACAAATACAGTTAGTTTTGTCGATGTGTCTAATAACATTATTACATTAAGAGTTATTACATATAATTCGTCAAGTAGTACCTATACTTTCAAATTGACGAGTTATAATGTAGATACTATTAAAAATAGTATACCGACAGGCTCATTTAAATATCAACACGCTAATGTTTTCGACTATCCAAAGCCAGGCGATTATATATTAGGAGTTTATTCGGCTGCTAAGTCCGTAATTAATTTAAAGGCTTCAGATTTTTTGATAAACAATAACCATACATGTAAAATAGCAGTACCCTACAATACTACAAAAGTACAAGTTGTGACGGATAACGGTATTCCCCCGTTAATGACAGATTTGGCATTTGAGCCTTCCGATTTCAATGCAAATACCAACGATAGGATAGTTTATACTATTACGACTTTTGCGTCAAATAACAATCCGTCAGCAAGCCAAATTTGGTTTTTTATAGATGCAGAGTTATATAGATTAAGAACGGAGTAATTATGGAAGATTTAAGACAACAAATAATAATAGCTATACAGTCTTTATTCCAGAACGTAAACACTTCTGCTTCTGCTATATGGATGCGTCTTGTAGACGCTCTTTCTACTATATTCAATATAGTAGCCAATGAGATACTATTTTCAGAAGATAATATAGCCAATACAGCTCGGAGTTTAAGAGTAACACGTAAAGATTATTATCTGGATAAGGCTTTATATTTCCAATATGGGGATAATCTGGTAATTTTGGATAATGATACTAAAGAAATGGGGTATAATCCTATAAATGAGAATAACAGGATTATAAAGCAGGCTACAGTATCGACGTCTGAAGGAGGTATAATATTAAATGTAGCTACTACCGACAATACAGGCAATCTAACTCCTTTGAGTTCAGACCAGCTTACGGCATTCAAAGATTACTACGAAAATTTTATACCATTGGGATTCAATCTATTTATACAGAGCCGAGAACCGGATATATTAACATTCCCTGAAGGCATGACAGTGTATTACAGTGCCGGCAATTCTCTTGCTCAGGTGAAAAATGATATAGAATCCATGAAAACGACTATACAACAGAATATAGTGTTAGGCGCTCCACTGTTCATAAACGATTTAGAAAAATCCTTCCAAGAAGTATCAGGAGTTGAAGCAGCATATATCCCTGACGTTGTTTCTACAAATGGTTCACTGACATATAATGCGGAAAATGGAAGGATAAAATTAGTATCAGGATATTTTAATTTTGCGGAGGATTTAAATATTAGCTATGTTCCCGTTTAGAGAAATAAATATACCTAAACTTATTTACCAGATAAACAGACCTAATTATATGGTAAATAATGGATACCGGTTGAACAACTTCTATAAGCTGTTGTTATGTTTGTTATATCCTTTTATCTTACTATGGAACGAATATAATACAAAAAGGCAACGGGCATATAAAATCGCTGCCTGCCAATATGGGACGCAACAAGTAATAGATATTCTTAATGACCTATACGACCCTGACGGGAGGCATATAGAGGCTATAAATATCACTTCAAATAAAGTATATCTATATCCTTCAGATTATGAAGCTGGCGAAAAAGTATATTGGAGCGATAAAGACTATACGGCTGGGGGAAAGTCATATTTATATACTTCATCTTTGACAACAGGAGTAATTATAAATTACCCGTCTTATTTAGAAGAAAATAAAGATACATTTTCAGAATTTACCCAAACTGTAGATTCATTAATAATATGGGGGATAAAATATAAACTAAAATCAGTACAATATGCTCAAAGACACAATATTATCATATATAAACGATGATGGCAATCTTGTTTATATAAATGACTTAGTAAGCGCATTTGATAACTGGCAAAGCGCATTAGGGATATTTTTAGGGGCAAGTAATTACAAATTCATTGATATTAGTATGTCTAATGAGATGGATTCGGCTACTTTTACTTCTGGGACTACCCAGCTTATATTTAAAACCTCTTCATCTCTACCGTCATTAGCTACAGGGACTATAATAATTGCGACCTGCAATAAAACATTTACTGTTACAGAACAAAATAGAGCGACTGTATATGTATGGTTAAGCGATGTAGAACAACGTTCGTCAGAAACAGGGCAAGAATATACAGCTATAAAAAGAGCATTATTTAGCAATACTCGACCTACAGGAATATCCGAAGTGGCTACAATCGACTTAACATGGGCTGTAGGTATGGACGGGTATTCATTCTATCACACATACGATTGGCGGGCTAATCTGGTATTACCGTCAAGTATAGGTTTATCAGACATAGCAAATGGGGCTGTAGGAACCCTAAAGATAGCCGACGGGGCAGTTACTTCAGAAAAGATAGCCGACGGGACTATTTCAACACCAGATATTGCGAATAATGCGGTAACTTCTGCTAAAATAGGGGACTATCAAGTGACAGAAAGAAATATTGGATTAAGTTCTATATCTACTGACGCATTACAAGATAATTCAGTGTCAAACGATAAGATTATAGATTACAGTATTGATTCTACCAAAATAGCTGCATTAGCTGTCACAGATGATAAACTGAATCTGACTCCTTATTTCTTAGGCGGATATGCAATATACGCAAATTCATCCCAATTAGAGAAAACTGGTAACGCGATAAATAATACAACATTATTTGAAACACCAAATATTTCTAATAGCGGTACATTTGGAGGCTCAAATAATCCACAAATGACTATAAATTTTACTGGAGCAAAAATACAAACAGTAATAGTAAGCGCATATAATTTAAATGATAATAATGCCCAAATATTCCCTAAAGTTCAATATAATTATGGGGCTGGTACTGTTACAATTTTAGCAGATAGTATATCAAAACCTTATAATGTTATATTTAATGTGATTGTATTTTTAACGAAATAATATTATGGAGAATCAGGCGGGGGGATTTCAAGGTTTTTTAGGAAGTTTATTTGCAGTAGTAATAAGCTATATAGCACCTATATATGATTATGTTATAATTATCGCTTATATATTCTTGATAAACTTTATAATAGGATTGATAGAAGATATCATTGTAAAACAGAAAACGTTTAAATGCAAAAAGTTTTATTTCTGCTTATGTGAGATGTTAGTGTTTTATCTCTTAGTAGGGAGCGTTTATTTTATAGGTAATAAATTCCATAACAAAGCTATGGCATTACAATGTATCTCGGCTATTGTATCCATAGTTACCTATTTTTATTCATTAAACATATTGACAAACATAAAATCATTGTTACCGAACAACAGGGCAATATCTTTTATTCATTATATAGTAAGTTTTGAGATAGTAAAGAAAATACCGTATTTTAAAGAGTTTGAAAGCCATGAAGCATCTGAATCAAATAGGGGAAAAGGGGCTTAACCTTATAAAGGAATTTGAGGGGTTAAGACTGGTTGCATATAAGTGCCCAGCCGGAGTATGGACTATCGGGTACGGGCATACATATAATGTAAAAGAAGGCGATATAATAACAGAGGCTAAAGCGACGGAATATCTTTTAGATGATATTTCTAATGCTGTAGATATAGTATCCGGCTCAACTATGGATGTGGAATTGACACAAAACCAGTTTGACGCATTAGTCTCTTTTACTTATAATGTCGGGGTGAAGAACTTTTCGGATTCTACACTTTTGCGTAAAGTGAAATTAAATCCGAATGACCCTACTATCGCTAATGAGTTCAAGAAATGGATATATGCAGGGAAAGAAGTGCTTTCAGGGCTTGTAAGGAGAAGGAAGGCAGAATCTGAATTATATTTTAAGAAATGAGAAAATTTGGGGTGTTATTGGTTCTCTCGCTCTTTCTGTCCTTTGCTTGTGGCTATGTCATAGGCAAACATGCCAATACGCCCCAAATAGAGTCTCATACAGACACTTTCGTGATAACGAGGGTAGATACTATCATTGACACGCTTTTGATTCCAAAATACATCAAAATAAAGGAGACTATCAGGGACACGTTGTATGTTCCTGAACTTTCTAAGCCGGCAGAAGTAGAAATACCGATATCCGAATACTGTTTTGAAGATTCTACATATTCAATATGTATGACTGGATATAAGGTAAAGGCTAAAAAGATAGAGGTTTATTCTCCAGTCAAGTATTTAACCATAACAAAAACTGAAACGCATATTAAAAAAAAGAAAAGCCGCTTCAGCTTAGGATTTCAGGCAGGATATGGTTACGCCATTTCTTGTAATAAATTTTCTCCATATTTCGGTTTTGGTGCACAATGGAATTTTCTAACATTTTAGTGTGTTGGTAGTATAGAGGATAGAAATATTCTCATGCTATTAAAAAAAGGCTGCAACTTTCGTTGTAGCCTTTTCTACATTATCATTTATATGAAAAAATTAAGTGGTGACAACTATTTTCACAAACCGTTGTAGATACATACGAATATTAAACACTATGCAAATATATAAAAACTCCCCGAATTTCACAATTTGGGGAGCCTCATTTGCCAATTTTTCTGTTTTCCGAAATGCTGTACTTAATGATATGTACAAATATAAAAAATCCCGTCTATTTTCACAAACAAACGGGGTAAAAATACGAATAATAATGTTTAACTAAAACTAAGTTTGTCGGACTGTATTAAAAAGAATAGGTATTTGTCTCTTATTTTTCTTGTTATTTTAACCATTAAATCTGCCGTTGTATCGTCAAATTGGTTGAAGTTATCATTTATATAATCATATATCTTTTGCAATTCTGCTATAGTATCCTTTAGCATCATTTCAAGAGAAGGAATAAATTTAATAGGCTCTATAAAGGAAAATTTTAAATATTGTTCAAAATTATAGGGCGGTATTCCTCCGGTTACTACGGTACTTTCCGCAATTTCATCTACAAAATCTATTAGTTTTTCGTTTATCTCGTCAAAATACGGATGATAAGTCATAAAGTCGTGCCCTACCATAGTCCAGTGACGGGCTTTAATATTCTCAGCGCATATTTTTAATGACGCTTGTATAATATTTAAAATTTCCTCTGTTTCCATGATTTATATTTTAAAAAGGACAATCATCATTATTATTATTTCGACTATTATTGTTTTGTTGTGTCTCTGTTTTATTTGTTTTTATTTCAACTCCTTTACCGCAGAATATTTTAGGTTGATTTGACAATCTTTCTTCTGCATTTTGATTTATGTAAACTGTAATGTCACTTCCGTAAGGGTCTGGCTGTTTACGTTTACATGCACATAGCTTAACAACATTGGCTTCATTCCCATTTTTCCGCAGGAAATTTTTTATTTTATCCGAGGGGATTTGGCTCAAATCTATTTCAATAACAATCATTTCCATACACAAATATATTAAATTTTATAATTCAACGTATATTTCTCGTTCATTTTCTTGTTTATCCGAGTTGTATAAATCCGCTAACTCTTTTAAGTTATCAGGACTTATAATAAATAAACATCCCTTTTTGTTTTTTTCCTTTATAGCTACAAGAGGTATTTTCCCCTCTTTCTTAGCTTTTTTAGAAGTATCATCGAATAATCTCCATATTGAAAACGATTCACGTAGTTTGCATTCTATGTAAATATCAGGGTGCATAGAATCGGAGTGAGTATTATGCCCTGAATTGCTACCGGAAAGGGGGACTCTTTTAGTCCCAAAAAGGGCTGCTACTGCTGCCTCGAATCTTTGCCATGTTCTTTTACTTGTTGCCATATTATTTTATTTTGAATAAATCTACTCTGTCACATAGAAATATTGTATCATTTCCGACCTTTGTATTATCTATGATTTCTTGATAATGTTCTTTATGTTTAGATATATACCTTTGCGGGAAAGGAATCCACTTATAGCCTCTATAGTTTTTGAAACAATCCACTATTGTGGGTTGAGGGCTATTGTCTGAATCTATACGTTTCCACGAAGATTTTTTTATAAGTTGCCAAATGACATTGTTGTCATGACCGAAAATAGGTAATATCTGTTTTATAAATAAATCGGTAAAATTGTAATCATTTATATGATTATTAAATGTATCATCATACACAAACCTAATATAAATTGGTTCTGGTGCTATTTTTTCTGCAAGATAAGTTAAATTATAAACAGTAATCCATAGCGATTCATAATATTCTACCAATCCATGACAATTTATAAACATACCAAATTTTTTGTCATATCTTATTCTGAAGTCAAAGTATCTTACTCCATGTTTGAACTGTTCATATATTGTCAACTTCTGGCATTTTGACGTAAAGTTAATCAGTCTCATCCACCATTTGCGAGGTTTAAGATATGTGTTTGCGTTGTGCGCTCCGAGTATCTTTTTCATAATTGCTCTATCGTGTTATAACTACATAATATTTCAAAATAATTTTTCTCCTTGTATTTTTTAAATCTTTCTTCTGTCTTAAAAAGGTTAGTTAACGTTTTATCTCCTGAAAAATATTCTTTCTCAGTTATATTTTCATACTCCGAGAATTCTTTAATGCAATACATAGCTCTTGCCTGATTAGCAATATATCTATTTTTAGCGAATAATCTATGTTTGCGCCCTAAGAAGAAGAAATAAAATACCTTCTTCTGGCGATTTCTTCGCCAAATTTTGACGCATCATCAAAAGTTTCTATAAAATCAACAAACAAATCATTGCTAAATAATTTTATACTCGCTATTGGGATATTAAATCCGTCATCTGATTCTAAACACAAATCTATCCTTCCCCTATTTTTTGATGTGACGCAATTCATTCTTACTTTTTTTGTATCAAAACTGCCTTCTAAATAATCTATTTTTGGTGTAATTATCATGTTTACCCTTGTTTAGTATTCAACAAATTTTTAATTTCTTGTATCGTCTCTACTACATTTATCATCTCGCCATTATTCATCGTTACAATACTTCCAGTTCCATAATGAGAATAACTTGATACAAGTTTTATACTATCTGTGTATATTAATATAGAGCAAAGTTCCTTTTTTGAACATCTGTAATTATAAAAATAATAATGTAGTTTAATATACTTTCCCATACAATTTATTTTTAAATTCCACATAATAAGAAAATAGTTATCATAGATATTATTACAGCATAAGATAATAAGTATGTATATTTAATCTTTAAAAGTTTGAGCCTTTCTTCTAAATTAACCACCCGTTTACTTAGTCCGATGCAATTCTTTTCAGTAATATTTTTATCCCTTAATCTTTTTGTGTATAGTCTAAAATTTTCGTCCATCCATTCTTTTATTTTTGGTTCAATATCATTTAATGCATTATAAATATCTTCTTTTTCTCCGCCTCTGATAAATCCAATAGGAGCTGTGAAGTTTTTTGAATTGGGATATTCGTTAAACTCAATTCTTACAAGGACTCCATTTTCTTGCATAAAAATGCGTTCAGCTTCTTTTTTAATTTCTTCATCTGTCATCCTTGCTTTTTCTACCAGTTCGTCATAATCAAATCTATCTATTATGACTGCATTTCCTATTTCTGCCATGTCTATTTATTTTTAAATTTTGCACAATATGGTCTAATTCCTACAGAACGATATATATTTAAGGCACTGCAAAACACCATGAAGTCTTTTACTTCTCCTGCGTTTTTGCAATTTCTACAGTCGCACGATTTAGGAATTTCTTTCTTTTTCATTTAGTTCTCTGATTTTCTCACAATGTATTTTGTAGGCATAAGCGAACATTTTTAATGTTATTTCATCAAAGTAAAAATCTCCTTGAAATCCCCCTTTGGTGACAATGCTAACTGCTAATCCATTATCTACAAAGTTGATATGTATACTACTGTTATCTGTCCCTCTCATTGAGAGGATTTGAGTTTGGTCATATTCCATAATTAAGTCCTCCAAATTATTATTATTTTTTTTGTAGTTTTTCAATTATTTTATTTTGGTATTCCACTAACTCCTCAAGTTCTTTTATCTCGTTCTTTAAAGCTTTTAAAGCTTCATTGTATTTCTCTTTCTCGAATTCCGCAAAAGAGTAGCTCTTACATGTACAATCCTCTATATTCCCAGAAACAGCAACCGCCATGCATTCAGGAATCAATATTTTCTCCCCTTCTTCGGTATATATGTAATGGCACTTCATAAATTATTTATATAATACAGCTACGTCTCTATCTATAAAGAAATGTATCCCAGTTGAACATTCATTCCATCTGCATTTATCAAAGTCTTTTACTTCAACTGTTTCACCAACTTTGTATATAAAGTTTTTATCATGATTGGAACATATTTCTGTTATATCAGCTATACTTCCGTCAATATTTTGTATTTCCAAAACCTCCGCCTTTGAACATCTACATTTTAGAGATGTTGATGAACTTCTCTCTGCATCCTCACATATTTTTAATTTAACGATATATATACCGCATCTTTTCCACCCTATAAAACTTCCCTCTGTTGGACATTGATATGACAAGAAAGATGTATGTTCTGAATAATCAGCGCCTACCAAATTAGCTCCTCTCAAATCTGCCCCTCTCAAATCTGCATCTCTCAAATCTGCCCCGCTCAAATCTGCCTTTCTCAAATCTGCCTTTCTCAAATATGCCCCCCTCAAATCTGCATCTCTCAAATAAGCT
>OJNQ01000310.1_pt1 | contig 36913 bp, 35 predicted proteins | sample 1597621 | NCBI WGS metagenome assembly OJNQ01 (sample SAMEA2452137, study PRJEB22498) | human gut metagenome | reverse complement strand
GTCCGCCTCCATAGCCCGACATCACCTCGCTGTAAGGGTCGCCCTGCATTCTCCGGATACGTTCCAGCTTCCGTTCGTCATACTGCTCCTCCCGGTTGTGCAGGTCGAAATAGAAGTCCAAGCCTTTCACGTCCGATTCCTTCCGGATGCGTTCCTGTTCCTGCTTCTCCAGCTGGTCCCGCTTATACGCTTCCAGCTTGTCGCCGGCCTTCTCCGACTCCTGGGCGGTGGGTTCAAAAAACGCGGAAGCATCCTCTTTCTGCTGCGTCTCTTCGGGCTGTCCTGCATGGATGAAGAACACGTAGATAAACAGTAGGCCCAGAATGACGGGGATACCCATCAGCAGTTTATTCTTGTCCTTGAAGAGTTCATTCGCTTTCATGGTTTGTCGTTTTTGGGGTTGCAGATTCTGTCAAAGTCTCATCGTCGGCATAGCCGCCTTGTTCCACAGGGGCCGAATAGTGTACAATCCAGTCCTCGATCTTGGCCCCGTGGGCGTTGTCCTCACTGCGTGACACATCGTAGATGGTAAACTCAGCCACGATTTCCCGGGAGATGCTGCCCCGGGCCCGGTAGCCGGTCTGCGTGAAGGAGATTTTTCCGGTCGTAGGAATTGTCTGGGTATCAATCTGAATGTCCTGAATGCTCACATCATATCGGATATTTTTCTGAATCAGCGAGTTCTGCATGTTCACATCGTTATACTCGTTCAGCAGTTCCTTTCCCTTGTTTCCGATGAGGTTCAGCGCATACTTCACATGCTTTTCATAGGTGTTCTCGTCAAACGCATACCAGCTCTTGACAAAACTCTTCACATGGTTCATGTATTCATACTTGCGCATGGCCAGCGAAGGAACGGCACTGGCGGTATAGACTTCTCCTTTTCGGTCAATGACCAATGCCTGGGCCTGGGCTTTTTCAATCTGTACAGACAGATAGATGAGACAGCTTACAAAGGCAAGGGTCAGCAATACGCAATAGCCGACGGAGAGGCGGATGGTCAGTCTGACTGCATCATCCGCAGACTTGAATTGGGTCAGGTTCATGGCTTACTTACTTTGGGTTATCGTTGATAAAGCTCTCTCCCACTGAAGCGGCTCCGCCCACATTGGTCAGCTTGGCAGCTGCTCCGGCTCCGCCCAACAGGGCAACAGTGGCTGCCGTAGTCACAATCGACACGGCTTTCGAGATGATCTTGCCCGCATCGCTGTGTCCCACGATCTTCGAGGCCAGCCAGAAACAGCTGCAATAGGCTCCGATCAGCGCCAGGTCCATCCCCAGATACTGGAGCTGTGTGGTGGCTCCGTCCACCATGTCGGCACTGGGGGTGTAGATGGCTTTCAGGGTCTGCCACATGATCTGATTCAGGATATTGATGACCGTAAAGACCATACAGCTGGAGCAGAGGGTTCCGAACCAGACGTTCAGCTGTTTCTGAAAGACCGGCAGCATGCTGACGGCAAAGACAAAGGGTCCCAATATGACCAGTATCTTGACAATCACCACGCCGATGCCCAGGATGACAATCTGGATGACTCCCACCAGCAGGGCGGCAAAGGCATGGATGACCAGCGTAACCAGGTTGATGGGATTCAGCAGCTGCACGATCTTCTCCACACTCGACCGCACGCCTTTCATCTCGTCCTCTTCTTCCTTCTTGTCCAGCTCGTGCTGCATGGCTCCGGTGGTATCGGCACCGTCCGCCACTTCGGATTCCAGCGCATGCTTGTCATATTCGGCCAGCAGCTCTCCCTGTTCGTCCGCCTGCCGGGTCATAAACTGGGCAAACTCCTCCGCCCGGCCGGAGGTCAGCGAAGTGGCTTCATTGATGACTTCCATCGTTCCGACGATGGTCTGCGCAATGGGCTTGTACAAGGTCAGACAAAACATCAGCACCAGGCAGCGGGCGATTTCCATCATGTCCGGAAACTTGTCTTCGTTCGGGGTCAGCAGCTGGCTGGCTCCATGGTAGAGGTAGTTGTAGGCCATGTTGCAGATGAAACAGATAACACCTACACCAAAGGCGATGACGGTCATCTTCGATACCAGTTCCATGGTCAGACCGTCCGTGATCTGGAGTCCCCAGAGAAAATTGTCTTGATTCATAAGGCTTCTAGTTTATGTGTCGGGTATAGGCGGCCAGACGTCCCTGGTAGTAGGTCTTGCGGTTGTGCCCTTTCAGGCTCTTGTAGATGACTACCGAACGGACCGATTCATTAAACTCTCTCATCTCTTCGGCGGCTTTCTCCACCGATGCCTTCACCTGTTCGATAAACTGCATTCTTCCTTCGGAGTTCATCGAAAAATAGCTGGTCACGGTGGCCACCTTAAACAGCAGGTCCGTACTCAGGCTCAGGTTGACGGTCACTCCCTGAAAGTTCAGAAACTTCAGACAGTTGTAGTTCGACCCCACGTTCATGTAGAAGCTGTAGTCGCTGCTCAGACAGGCTACGTCATCCAGCAGGTCTGCAAGGTCCTTGAGCGAACGCAGCTGTTTGAGCTGGTCAATCTTCTGCAAGCCGAGACGCAGCTTCTGGGCATCTATCATCTCGTTGATCTGGCTGATCCACTTTTTGACGTTGGTCACCCACTCCGTCGAGTTGACCACGGTATGCCCCGGGTCATGCACGACCCACTGGGCTTTCGTCTCCAGGCTGCTTCCGGTGAGCAGCACCAGAGCGAGGATAAAGGCTGTAAGGTACTTTTTCATAACAAAGGTCTTATAAGATGAATAACACGGTAAATATCACGCAGACAATCCAGGCCAGCAGGTAGCTCCGGGCATTCTCCTTCTTCATGGCCAGTGCCCATACCACAAAGACCAGGGCTACTCCCAGTAGGGCGGCGGCAATGCTGCCGGCCACCCCGTTGCTCTGGGTGTAGAAGTCACTGCTCCAAGCGGACAGTTGGGTCAATCCTTCAGTAGCATCATCCATGGCGTTTCCTCCTTTCTTCTAGATACAGGTTGATAGCCGTATAGGTGGATCCGGTCTCGTTGAACAGCTGCTTCAACCGGACCACCGTCGATTGCCGCGAGTCAAAGGCTACGGCTGCAAAATCCGAAACTTCGTTCCGGAAGATGAAGGCATCGTTCGCCATCTTGATGAAGAACTCCCTCCAGCGGTCGGTCCGCTGCAGCGATTCAATCATATTGATTTCCTCATCGGTGATGGACAATACGGCTTGCACCTCCGGCAGGTTCTGCCGGTGCTCCGAGTGGTCCAGTATCACCTTCGTCGCACAGTTGATGATGATCGAATCCTTGATGCCTGACGGCATGTTTTTCAAGAAAAGGATGTTCTGCGCAGCCAGGGTGATGCTTCCCTCTTTCTTGCGGAATGTGCGGTACAGATAGGCTATGAAGTCTCCGAATTTCTCATCTTGCAGAAAGTCCAGCGCTTCGTCGATAATCAGTTCCTTCATGATACCCTGGCGCTTCTTGATCTTGTCCACAATCATCTGCAGGGTGATGATGGCCACCAGCGGAAAGTATTCCTTCTTCGAGGCATCTTCCATATCGAAGGCTATCAGCCGGTCATGTACGATGTCCACGTTCTCCTTCGCATTGAGCAGGAAGCTCAGTTCACCGGTACAGTAGGGTTCCAGCAGCAGGATGAGTTCCTCAATCTCAAACTTCTGCTTCTCAAACTCACTCATCCGCCGGCTGAACACTTCCTTCAGATAGAGTCGGTAGGTCTTCATGTCCGGAAAGATGCGTTCATGCTTCTCCCCTACCGACGAGTTGTTCACATAATCATAGAACCCGACAATGGATTTCCGGAGGATGGCCGTCTCCGCCGGCACCATCTGTTCCCGGGCTTTCCAGATGTAGCTGATGATGGCTACGATGGTCTTGATCTGGTCATCCGCAGACTCGGCATCCGACGTGTCGATATACAGGTATCTGCCGTTCTTGTCCCGGTCACAGAGGAAGGGGTTGAAGGCAAACTTCTTCTGTTCCGTAGAGTCAAAATATTTTCCCCGGTTCAAGGCGATCATCGAACGGTAAGACCCGCCGATGTCGATGATCATCACGTCCCGTCCCAGCTCGTAGCTCTGCAGGATATAATTGTTCAGCCAGAAGGACTTTCCGCTGCCGGAAGGGCCGATGACAATCCGGTTCTTGTTGTTCAGGGTCGGATAGTCCCACAGGTTGATCTTGACCGGTGTGCCGAACCGGTCGTTGTAGATATGCCCCTTGGCATCCGACAGATACATGCCTTCCTTCTGCAGATAGCAGATGGCCTGCTTGGTGGTATTCACAAAGCCCCGGTAGTTGGAACGGGCGTTGCCGGGGATGTTCGTGAAGAACAGGTTGCAGAGTTCGGCATTCTCCACATAGCAGCTGCTCTGGTTCATGAAGCTGTACCCTTGCTGGGCCAGGGCTATCTTCCGCATCAAGGAGGTGTGGTCCGTATCGTTCAGGATGACATTGAAAGCGGTATAGGCCGTCTGATAGTCAAACTTCGTGATTTCGTTGCAGAAGGCTTCCTGTTCCCGCTGCTTCTCCGCTGCCGGCGGATAGAAGTTGGTGATGTAGTTGAGTGCATCCTTCTCCGCACCGATGGCGGTCACGGTGGCATCCGGATCCGTAATCTCGATCACCACATTCACGATGTGGTTGAACGGAAGCCCCAGTCCCAGCGGATAGAGCATCGAGCATTTGCTCTTGATGTTGTCGGGTATCTCGATCCGGCCTCCGAAGGCTTTCGACTTGCCCGTGTGGGGCAGGTTGAGTTCCTTCAGATGTTCCCCTTCGTTCGTCAGCGACAGCATGGCTACATACTGCTGCCCGACCTTCATGGTCCCGTCCCTGGTGATGGCCATGGGGTTGACGGTTTTTCGGGTGGCATCCGTTTCCGGCTTTTCGTAAGACAGGTTGATGTAATCGTAGATGGCGTTGTTGAGCTCCACTTCGCTCATCTTCCGGATCTCAAACTGCTGGATGGAGGCCAGCCCGTTCTCGAAGTTCATCAGAGAGGCTTCCATTTCCTTCAGCCGTTGCGGATAATCCTTATACGGCTGCTTGAAGGGAAAGTGCTGCTTCCGCAGCAGCGTAGTGGAAGTGGCGCTTTTCCGGAGCTTTCCCGGCCGGTTCCCGTTGGTGAACGTCACATACAGGTTGGAATAGCTGTTCAGGATTTCCTTTCCGTCAAAGTGCCGGTTGTTCTCGGCTATCAATGCATTGGTGGAATATTCCGTGTTCCGGTATTCGCCCGTATAGTAGAAATTCTGCTGGTGTACCACCGTCCCGGCAGGAAGCATCTTCAACAGCGCTTCCAGCCTTTCGTGGATGTAGAGTGCATCACTCTCCGAAAGGGTGAACACCTCCGGCAGAAACAGCCGATACCCGACGGTGATATCCCCGTTGCCGTTGATGATCGCATCTCCGGTGATGGTCTGGATGGGCAGCACATCCCCCAGATCCACCGACTGGTCCGTCAGCTCCACTTCGCTCTGACGGCTGTAGATCAGGACAACGACCAAGGCCAGCAGTCCGATCAAAAGGGTGATAAGTAAGATGATTCCAATCATGGGCTTCTTTGCAGGATAAATTTGAAAATCTGTTTCTTGTCTCTGATCTGGCGCGGTGTCGCGCTTCGCACACTGATACCGGTCAGATAATCCGGGTTACCGGCTTTATGCTCTTTCTTGAGGGTTGCGAACAGCATCCCGGAGAGTCCCAGGATGCCGGATACGATACCGATGATGAATACCGGATGCAGCTGCTTGAAGATGCTGAAAATGATAATCAAGGCCACTACCAGCATAAAGACGGCAAATTGCCCGGATGACAAGCCGAAGAACCTGATCGGCTTGTTGATCTTCCGCATGGTGCGCATAGCCGTTCCCTCCCTAGATGATGAGGAAAGCTACCATGATGACCACTACAGCGATGATCCAACCCAGCAGGTATTCCTTGGCGTGGGGGTTGTTGGTGGCCAGCGAATAGATGACAAAGACCAGGGCAATGCCCAAGACGGCTGCCAAAATATACTTGGCCACATCGAGGATGGTATCAGCTCCTTCCTTCGCCTTGTCCGTCACCTCGGAAAGGCTGCTGATTTTCAGCCCGCTCTGGGCTTCCACTACCTGGACTGTTCCCAACAGCATGAAGAAGACCATCAGCGTAAAGATGGCTCTGCTGTGTTGGCTCACGAAGTTTCTTGCTCTCTCTTGGGTCTTTTCTAATGTTTTCATGGTTTTCAATATTTGGGGTTATACATTGATCTTTTCCAGGTCTTTCCAGTCCACTTCCTTATAGCGGATGAAGTGGGGAGGTTCCTGTGCTTCCTTTCCGACTTTCCCTCCGGTGTAGTAGAAGGTTCTTCCGTTGTGAAACAGGTCAGCCAGTTTCTCGGCCACCTCCTCCTCCACCACATCCGACTGAAAGATGATGTTGATGACCGGTGTCGTAGAAGCTGCAGGAGCTCCATCTCCCTTCTTTTCACCCTTTGGCTGGCCGGTCTTCTGTTCTGCCTTGGCTGTGGGCTTGTTGCAGTACCACCAGGCGAATCCGGCTGCGAGTCCGGCCAATAGCAGGACATCCGCAAATCCTCCTAAATCAGCTGCCATATCAGTAACCAGGTTATCAGTGCAACAAGATAGGTAATGATGGCTTCCTTGGTTCGTTCGTGGTTGCTAATCAGCTTTTTAAGTACGGCCAGACCGGCACACACAAAGCCTACGCCAATCAAGGTAGTCCCTATTTCACGGTACAGGGCTATCAGGCCAGATACATCCGTACTGGCTAAAATGACTAAAGGTTCCATAAGATAAAGGAGATTGGATTAGTATAGCAAAAACTTGATGCCGACATTCCAGACCGTGTTCCAGTCTTCTACAGACAAGGGGTTCCAGCATTGTTGCACACGCCCCAACAGGGCGATACGCGGGGCTACGAAGACTTCCAGTTCGGTTTCCAGCTTCGGTCCGACGATAAAGGTGTATTTTTCGTCGGGTCGCTTGTCAAACTCGCAGCCGATAAAGGCTCCCAGACCTACGTTCCAGTAAATGGATTTCAGGTTCGTGGCAATCGTATAGTAATAACCTCCGTCCAGATGCAGGTCCCATGCCTTTTTCTCTGCCCATTCGGTTTCTGCCGGTGCAGGTGTTTCCGGAGCTGCCGGTGCATTCCGCGTGGTTGCAGGTGCAGAAGATGTAGCTGGATCCGACTGTTGGGGTATGGCGTAATCGTAGGGCTTTTCCAAATAGCTGATACCGGCTTTCCAATAGCTCTTGCGGTTGACATACTTCGAAAACGACAGGTTGCCGTAGTGCGCATAATCGCCAAAGATGTTGCTGCCGTAGTTCAGCTCCAGGGCAGAGATGTTTTTGTAGTGGCGTTGCGCGTAGGTGTCGATACTGCCTGCTATCAGCAGGCAAAAGATGACTGTTACAAGGTTCCGGTCCATGGCGTTTTCAAAGGATTAAGGGTTAATACTAGGTTTTCTTTATTGTTCCTTTTTGCATCAAAAGGATGCAAAAAGTTATAATTTGATTTCTTTTCGTGTCTCAAACATATAGATTATATATGAAACAACAAATTTTCTAACACAATAAAATCGGCTTCTTCCGCATAACTTAATCTACATTAAAAAATGCACATGATGCTCATTCCATCATCTGGTCATAGCTGCTTCTTCGTTCCTGGGGTTTTGAGGGCTAGGGTGCATGAAACTTTTGCAAGCAAAAATCGATACACGAATAATCGCGACCTGCTTATGTGTAAAAAGTTACGGAGAATATTTGTTTTCTCCGTAACTTTTTACATACATTGTTCGTATCTTTCCTAAAGTAGTTGCACCTTTGCATGCGTGAGCTACCCACGCCTAAAGGCATGAGCTTCGGGGACTGTTGTCCCCTCTCTTTCTTCACACCTCCGGAGCTCCTCCATTCAGTCATGAATGGCTCACAATATATTTCCAGAAGAACCGCTGCAACTTTCCAGTTGGAAATGACTGGTCGGTTGCAGCGGTTCCTGCTAAGAGAGAATATGTCTTATCGGAAATTACGGCGAATGTTACTCAGTGTTTGGGGAGTGATGTTCAGATAACTGGCCACACTTTTCTGCGGACAGCTCTGCAGGATCCATCGCTCGTGGTTAAACAGATAGACGAATTTAGCTTTGGCATCACAGGTGCGCATCATCTGTTTTCTGTCCGCATCACGCCTCCAGGCTCTTTCATAAATCAAGTTGCTGAAGTGGTTGAAGTTGATGGATGTTCGATACAGGTAATCGACATGGTCCTTATGCATTCTCCAAATCTTGCTGTTTGTTACTGCCGTTATATCAAAAACGGATCGGCTGACTCCATCACAGTTTCCGCAAACCATATTCAATCCATCGATAAACCGGTGAACGATTTCTCTTTCCTTCCCTTTTTCATCCTGGTCTGTAATGCTGCACTGAAGTATTCCGCTTTCCACGAAATACAGGTATTCAAGCTGTTCATCCTTATGGACCAAGAATCCATTCCGCTTGAGTTCAATCACTTCGGTATATCTTTCGATGTATAGGATCTCTTCCTCTTTGAAGAAGATGCTGTATTCTTTGGATAGTTCATCCAACACCCTTCGGCTAATGTAGTTGTTTCTCATTTAGGTTAATTAGGTTTTTGTGTGTCAATAAAAAAACGGACGCCTTATGTTAGATAAGCCATCCGTTTGCAAATATATATTTTGATTTAAATTCCGGTTATTTCCTTATAATCTTTTCAGAAATAAGCTATAAAATTATCATTTAGTAACCTTTCACCGTTTATCACTTAAAATAAGTCTCATTGATGTTGTATTTCACATCGGCATCCGGAAACTGCTCATACAGCGCTTCACGGAAGAGTTCCAGATACGTTCCCTCAATCTGCTCATAGATAAACTTCGTGGGTACGGCAAACACCAGCAGGTTCCCTTCCACATCCACCAGCTTGATAAAGGAAAAGAACTGTCTGAAAGCCAGTGCATCACGCTCTCTGATGGTATGCAAGACCTTGTCGAAGAGTGCCAGTTCCGAAGCGATACGATCATGCTTGTCTGCCGGATTCTCCTGCGGCTCTTCCTGCTTCGGTTCCTCTGCCTTCACTTCCTCACAGACAGGCTGATGAGCCTTGACAAAGTTCTTCAGACAGACCAGCACATAACCCTTGGGGTTCTGTGGCTTATATTTGGCCTCTTTCTCCTTGAGTGTCAGGATTTCCTGTTCCAGTGCCGGCAGCATCTCGTCCACCCAGCTGTCCGTCATAAACTTCAGGTCATTGTCCGTATAGCCGTATTCCTTCTTCAGGTGGTCCAAGACAGAGTTTACATCCTTCTGCACCTGTCCCTTTTCCAGCAGCTGCTTGCCCATTTCGCTCATCTTGATCGTAAACTTGATTTCATCGGGCGTTCCGCGCTTGCGCGTGGTCCTGTAGATGGGTTCGTAGTCAAACGAGATGTCAATCAGATTCTTTTCCAACAGCTTGTCCATTTCCTTCTTGACCGGATTCAGCACCTTCTGACAGAATTCCCAATACGACGGATAGATTTCATCCTTCACTACGTTGTTCTTCCGGTCGTAGCGCAACAGCCCGAGATACTCCTTAAATTCGATGTAGTCCACCGTCTTGGTCTTATAGTTCCGCCACCGTTCCAAGTAGATATATACCCGGGGCGTACGCTTCTTCTTACAGAACTGCGCGATGGTGGCGATGTGGTTCACATAGCCATGGCTCATGTCGAAGACATCCGACAGGTTCTTCGTCAGCATCGTGACGGAAATGATTCCCTTTCTCCGTTTGCCGCCCTTATAGGCATAGGGGTTTCCATTCACGTCATCGCTGTTCGTGGGGATGACAATGCGGCTGAACAGGTTGATGTACACCCGGTTGGCCAGCTTCTTGTTTTCATATACCGGATAAGACATGCTCATCTTCATCAGGTTTTCACAGGCCGACTCCAGCTTGTCATACATATCGCTCCGGATGCCCAAGTCGGACAGGTCCAGATCGATGGTGATAGCTTCCCTGGCCATTTCATCATTTGAAAAAAGGGTGAGCTGCTTTCCCCCGCCCTGGCTCTTGCAGTTGCGCGACAGATACTCCTCGATACGTTCCTGGATGGCTTTAGACAGGGCTATGATGATGTTCATCTGCATCAGTGTAAAGTCACCGCTGATCATCGAATAGATGACCGGCTGCTTGATCCATTTCACATCCGCCAATTCCGCAATCAGCCCGTTGTCGCTCTGCATTAACTGGTTTACTTTCTTCCTTCCCATAGCATGTGTTCTTATCGGTTGCGAAAATAAGGTTTATATTCGGTTTATCCATCTGTTTATATAATTTATTAACATAAATTATCGTATTTATAATAAGCTGAATTTCAGTTACTTATATTATAAATATACGTTGTATTATTGTCTATTGGGTGGTTAATCCTTGCTGTTTGGGTGGTTTTTGGCATGTGCAGGCTCTCAAGTGTTGACCTTTTGGGTGGAAAGGTCATATCCCGTTCCGTTCCTTTTGAATAGGTGTTGACCTTTTAGGTGGTATAGACACGGATTCTTTGAGATTTTTGCCGGACATGGACCTTTTGGGAGTTGAACGACCTCACTTTTACAACCATTTTGGATATGTTGACCTTTTGGGTGGAATGGAAAAAGAGCTTTCAGACTGCTTTTCGGATCTTGACCTTTTGGGTGGTTCATCCATCTGTCCGGTTCATACAGGCTTCTCATCGGAAAAACTTGGCATTTTGGCCGGATTCCATCCGAAAAACCAGGATTCACGGCTGGATTTCCAATCAAAATGTTGACCTTTTAGGTGGGAAATGTTGACTTTTTAGGTGGGAAGTGTTGACTTTTTGGGTGGGAAGTGTTGACTTTTTAGGTGGGAAGTGTTGACTTTTTAGGTGGTTTTTTGTCTGTAATAAATTGTATTTCAGCAAGATAGCAAACACTATATATCAATATCTTAATACTATTGTATTTATATATTAAGAACCGACCGATCCTTAAGATTCTTAATTAATCAATCACTACAAAAATACTAAAATGATAGAATATTAGAATATAGGAGATGATAAATGGATGAAAAAGAGATAGATGGAAGCAGTTTTCCACCTAAAAGGTAAGGAGTTTCCACCAATTTGGTAAACACTTTCCACCCAAAAGGTAAGGAGTTTCCACCAATTTGGTAAACACTTTCCACCAGAAAGGTAAGGACTGACCTTTTAGGTGGGTGCTGATACCACCCAAAACCGGAAAATTGGTTGTTTTTTATGTTGCTCAGCACAAATCCCCGTATATTTGGGTGGGTGGCTTCGAACTTTCAATTTCGTACTGCCATTTGAAACTTGACGGGATCCATCCCCTTATCTAAATCCGTCTGTCGATTCCTCAGCAAAAAGGGATGAGTGCCATCAAAACTGCATCCATCCCTTTTTCCGAACGTACAAATCTTTGGGTTACAAGCTCATGTATTTTTTGAGCAATGCCTGGATTTCCTTCGTATGCTGGTTCAGGATGTCATCGAGGATATTGGTGGCAATCACGTTCATACCCACTCCTGTTGCGATGGAGATTTTCTTCAGCTTGCTGTGGGCTTCGTTCGAGATGCGGATGACTTCCCCGTTCTTCACCTTGTTGTCGATCAGGTAGTCAGCGAACTTCTTCTCCCCTACCTTCTCTTTTTCTTTCTCTTTCTCTTCCTCCTGCTTTTCCCCTTGGGGTGCTTCAGGAGTCTTTTTTTCCACCGGATCCGGTTCTGACTTTGCGGTTGCCTCTATCGCCGGCTTTTCTTCCGCGGCTTTTTCTTCCACGTTTTCCTTCACAGGTTTCTCCGATACGGGTGAAGTGTTCTCAGCCACGTTGTTGATGCTCTGGATTTCCTGTTCCTTTCTCTGTGCGCTCTGCTGCAAGAGTTTTTTCATTGCGTCTGATCCTGCCATGGCATTATGATTCTAAATGGTTACTAATTAATTCCAATACTTCTTCGCAAAAGGCATCGCAAGGATGCTGGTATTTCTTCATCAGCGTGGTCACGTTCCGCTGAAAGTCCACCCTGGAGTCCTTCACATAGTTGTTCAGCAGCTCGAAGGGAAGGGCATCCTTGGTCTTCATGATTTCCTTAAATTCGAGCACATTGGGCATGACCCGGTTCATGACACCCCGTACCGTCGTTTTTAAGCCCAATTCTGCGCGTTTCTGGATGATGTCCTTATACACCTCTTCGTAGAATCTCAAAGTGGGCAGCAAATCGGTCTGGTTCGGCTCAAACGGCATGATCACCACATCGATGAAGTGCAGCGTCTCGATTACCCCGTTCTGCTTCAGGTTGCCCGGGAAGTCCACCAGGATGATGTCGAAGTTTTCCTTCAGGAAGTCCAGCTGGTTGATGAACTCGGATGAACCGATGTTGATGACCTCGTATTCGCTGGATTTGTCCGCACCTTCTTCCGCTTCGTTGTCGCGCATCCTTCCGATGGTATTCTGCATGTCGTCAATATCCACGACGGCAATGCTCAGCCCCTCGCTGTTTTCTGACAATGATTTCACATAACCCGCAAACAGGGCGGTCAAGGTGGATTTCCCTACCCCACCCTTCGGATTCTCAAATGAAACGGTAATCCCCGGTAATATCTGTCCCATAATTCTTTGTTTTTTGATTGATGCCACAAAGATACGAATTAATTTCATACTTACATACTTTCGAACGAAATTAATTACTCACTTTCAGACGCAATTACGTATGTTCGTAAGAACTAACTTTCAAACGTTCGTAATAACGTATGTATGTATGCAAGTACATATATACTTAATAACGTACATACGAACGTAAGAAAGTTAGTACGTATGTACACATGTACACATGTTCACCAAGAACTTTGTTTCTCTTGTTCTTGTGCGCGTGTGTACTCATGTACATGTGTTCTCTGTTTCTTCTGTTCCTGTGCACATCTGCAAACGGCCCCGCATCCGATGGCATGCTGCTTCACGGCCTTGGCAGGCGCATGTGTGCACGGTTCCTTGTGTTCATGTGTAACTGAGTATATGTGTACATGAGTGCGTATGCTCATGTGTACACATGTTCTTTTTTAATCCAGATTCATAAATGCAGAGAAAACCACTTCAGCTGTATCAACCTATGCGATAGTTGATTATATTTGTAACGCAAGGTATGTTTTTGTGGGTACAAAAACCCTTGCGACAGCCGAGCTGCCGGTAATATTCGTTTCACTCACATATAATCGTTATGATGGAGAATAGAACAGTAACCATAAAAATCAGGATGACAGAGTCAGAGAAGGAGATGCTGTTGTCACGGGCAAAGGCTGATGGGAGATCCGTCTCGGCCTATATCCGTGAGTCCTCTCTAAAAGGTAGATGTATATCTAAAACGGATATACAAGTTGTCTATGAGCTTCGCAAGATCGGGGCCAACATCAACCAGCTGGTGAAGTATGTTCACCTGCTTCCGGTGGATGAAAACATAGCGTATGCATTGAAAAGAATCCATGAATACATGGATGAATTGGAAACCATCAAGAAGAAACTTTTATGATAGCAGAGATACAACCTTCCTTCGCTTCACACACTGCATTGTCGCGCAAAGTGGAGTATCATCTGGGCAAAATTGATGAAGGAAATGCGCGGGTGCTATACACATCCACAGGCTCAGACCTGGCTTCTTTCCCCGGGGATATGCGTCTGGTTTCGCAGTTGAATGACCGGGTCAAGCTGCCCTATTCGGAGATTACCTTGAGTCTTTATCCCGGAGAGAATCTGACCGATGAACAGTGGTTGTCGCTGTCTCACGAATACCTCCGTGAGATAGGATATGAACATGCGTGCTATGCGGTCATCCTCAATTCAGACAAGGCGCATTCGCATGTCCATATTCTGACCACCACCATCGATGAAGACGGCAAGCGTATATCGTCATCCAACAATTATGCCCGGTCAGAGAAGATTTCCCGGGCACTGGAGGAGTCCTACGGTCTCCGACCGCTGGATCCTGCGTATGGCCGGAGAACCTCCCTGGGCGAAAACCAGTACCGGCAGTACTATCTCAACGAAGCGCTCCTGAAAGCGCTCCGCAGCTACAGCCACAAAGATCAGCTCCGCGAATGGCTCCAATCATCCGAAGCGGTTGCAAAGCTGGGCAAGCCATGGCAGAGCTTGCGGCTGACCAATGCCGAATGGCAGCAGCTGCTGGGGGAGGAAGCCTACCGGACCCTTTTCGACCGGTTGGACAAGGGCGGCTTTTTCAAGACGCTTTATAAAGATGAACTGCTGTCCAAGCTGGACCGTCTCTACGATGAGTCAGACAGCACGTCCATGTTCCGCTCCAAGCTCGAATCCGAGGGGATCTACATGCGGCTGGTCACCCAGAAGGACAAGTCCTATTATGTGTATGGCATCAAGGATGCAGGCTTCTACCTGAAAGATACCTCCCTTCCGTTGAGATACCGTTTCGGTGAACTGTCTTTTGACCGGAATGGGATGAGCCTCGATGAGCAGAAACACTATCTCTATGACCATGTGTTCCTGGCCTTGAACAAGGCTGCCTCCTACGAGGAGTTCAAGACTGCACTGGAGGCAGACGGCATCCGGCTGCAGGAGCACCGGAATGCCAAGGGCATCTACGGCTTGTCGTACTATATAGACGGCTTGGAGGATCCTCATATCTTCAAGGCTTCTGACATATCCCGTAAGCTGACCTACAAGGCCATCCATGAGCATTTCCAGAGCCAGGCCAAGACGGATTTCGAAAAATTCGGTAGGGTAGGGGAGTTCCAGGAACGAGTGGAACGTGAAGAAGCTTACATCGAAGGGCGCAGTTCCTACATCCCCCTTCCGGATCTGGCCGGTAGCGGCAAGCGCACCAAAGACGAGGATGAACTGGATATTCCCAGAAAGCGGAAGAAGAAACCAAACAAGAATATCGACTTTACCATCTAAAACCTGATAACCTATGATGAATTACCGCACCGTTTTGCGTGATTTCTCACCCGTCGAATGGGGAGATTTTCTGATGAGATTTGAAATCAACCGGCGCAGCTATGTGCTGTTTTCCCCGGAGCAAGGGAAGGTGTCCTGTCTCGAACTGATGTACTTTACAGAGTTGGATCCCCTGCAGCTGTCCGTGCTGCTGGGGATCAAAGTCGAATCGGAACCGATGGATGAGTTCGTCTTCCGGGCCACCTGTTCCAGAGACAGGCTGATAAACTACCTGTTCGACGTGAAGGCCGGTGGCGGCTCCGTCAAGCAGAAGCATGTTTCCGGCTGGAAGGCTTACCTGATGACGGATGTGGTCCGTGAAGACAAGGTCCGAAACATCTGTCAGTTCAATATCGAGACCAAGGAGTCGGAGCTGGCCTTCGACAACCGTTGCTGTGCGGCCGGTGTCCGTACTGGTGAGAAAGGGAAGCTCATCCACTTCTGTTGGGATCCGTCCCTCTTCTTTGCCATAGACAGAGGCGGCGAACGGGATGCACCGGTTTATCTGCTGGCTTCAGACAGCCCGGTGGTCGAGGCGTTTGCGCTTCGGAAAATAGGGGAGTGCTTCGGTAAGGAGCTTCCGCCGGACCGGCAGATAGCCATCCATGTGGGCAGTACACCGTATGAAGCGCTTTCGCTGATGGCGTGTTACGTCCGTTCGGTCCAGCCTGCCATGAACATCCGTCTGGAAAGGAGAGGGGGGATGATCGTCATGGAGGTAATTGGTTGGAATCCCCTGGCATTCTCCAATTTCGTTGCTTCACTCAATGTAGAAGTGAGAAACCGGTGCGGCATCGACCAGCAGAGCAAGTTCGCTCCGTTCCTGCTGCAGTCCCAGTTCCGGAGAACTTTTCTGACTTTTCCGGATGCAGAGGTATTCCTGACAGTCTTCCTGCACCGGTATGTTTCCGCACTGAACCTTTCGGAGCTCCATCTGATGTAGCGGCTGCGGTGAGCTGAGGGGGATAATAAGGTTAATAGACACGGGCAGGTGCACCTTTTAGGGTGTGCCTTCCTTTTTTATTTGGACAAAAATTATTTATTATATTTCTTTTTTATTCAATATATTATTGCTAATTTTGCTCTGTTTTAATAGACCATTAAAATAGAGCAAATGTCATTAAAAGAAATAAGCATAATAGGAAGGAAGATTGATGTCGTTCCAAAAGAGAATCTGAAAGGTCTGTCTATCGGTGAGAAACTGTCCTATCATTTCTATGACGGAAGCTACCAAGGTGTCTCATTGCTGTTCCTGGAGCCACGTAAAGACAATCCTACACCTAAAGTATGCCGGATTACGTCACGCAGGCTAACAGAGTTATTCGGAATGCCCGTTGTTTTTATTTTAAAACCAGGCCCGACGTACGAAAGACAAAGGTTGGTGGATAAAGGAGTGTATTTTGTCATGTCCGATCAATATGCCCATTTGCCCATGTTCATAGCGTTGGAAAAGACCTGCAGCCGTAAGAAATCCAAGGTGTTGACACCGGTTGCCCAGTATCTTTTGCTTTATCATTTGCAGGAAGGCAGCCTCGAAGGACTGTCAGCCAGAGAAATGGTTGAGTTTATTCCATACTCGTATGAAAGTGCAACACTGGGTATCACCTGTCTAGAAGATGTGGGGCTCTGCGAAAAAATGAAGATAAGCCAAAGAAAGAAAATTCTTCACTTTGGGCGGAAGGGCGAGGAATTGTGGAATGAAGCGCAGCCGTATCTGATGTCGCCCTTAGAACGTCGTGTCTTCTGCGATGATATTCGAATAGATGCTTCAGACTTCCCTGTTTGCGGAATCAATGCCCTTGCTCATTATACATGGCTTAACCCTGACCCGGAAAGGATGATAATGATGAGCGGTAAAGAATTCCGTTCGCTGAAAAGCAGGGATGTACTTGTCCACCCCAACATCTATGATGGAAATTATATCATAGAGGTATGGAAATATCCGGCTGTAGGGCGGAAAGACGAATCGAAACAATGGGTTGATCGTTTGTCCCTGGCGCTCACATTGAAGGCAGACCCTGACCCGCGTATAGAAAAAGAAGTTGAACGATTGATAAAGGAAATGCAATGGAAGGATTAGAGAAGTTTCGCGAAGCATTTGCAGAGTTTACTGATAATTATGTAGTTATAGGAGGTACTGCCTGCGACATAGCAATGACGGGTACAGTTGTTCGTCCTCGCGCTACACATGATATAGACATGATTGTCATTGCCGAAAACATCACCGAAGCTTTTGGTGAACGGCTTTGGCAATTTGTGCGGGAGGCAGGCTACAGGCCGGAAAAACGGAAACACATAGAGGGTGAACCGGCCAAATATGAACTGTATCGTTTTCTGGACGGGAAAGTCGGTTATCCTGAAATGATAGAACTGTTGTCTCGCCACCCTGATGTGCTGGGCGAACCAAAAGGTTTTGTCATAGAGCCGTTACCTCTTGGCAATGACACGTCAAGTATGAGTGCCATCATGATGGATGACGACTTTTACCATTTCACCATCGAACACAGCCGGTTGACCGATGGGATACGCCATGCAGACCCTGTAGCATTGGTTGCCCTAAAAGCCAAGGCATACCTTAATCTTGTTGCAGACAAGCAGAGCGGAAAACATGTCAACAGCAAGGATATCAGGAAACACCGTTCCGATGTATTGAAGAATGTGGTCATCATTGAAGATTCCTCGGTAGAAGTTCCTGCTCCCATCGCAGCTTGTATAAATGAATTTGTAGATTCAATTCGAGATAACTGGGATGAATTGGCAAATCCATTGGCCGCTTCCTTGGGTCAGGATAAAGAGTTTGTTACTGAATTGTTGGATCAACTTCAAAAACTATTTGTCATACGGCCATGAAAATACAATATGCTTCAGATTTGCACTTAGAGTTTGCTGAAAATGGGAGTTATATCAAGCATAACCCTTTATCGGTAACAGGTGATATACTTATATTGGCCGGTGATATCGGCTACCTTGGTGATGACAATTATTGCCGACATCCGTTCTGGGATTGGGCAGCTGACAGTTACCAACAGGTAATCGCCTGCATGGGCAATCATGAATTTTACAAGTATTCGGATGTTGCAACATTTGGAGAGGGTTATTGCCTGGAGATACGTCCCAATGTACACAGCTATTATAATAGCATAGTGCAGGTGGGAGATACGGATATCATTGTTTCTACCTTGTGGGGACACATTCCATTGAAAGAGGCTTACTATACCGAAAGTGTGATTTCAGATTTCCGCAGGATTCTTTTTGGAGGAGAGCTGCTTACTTTTGCAGATTTCAACAGTGAATGCGAAAAGTGTTCCGCATTTATCCGCAAAGCTGTTCTGGAAAGCAAGGCGAAGCACAAGGTTGTGGTTACACACCACGTTCCGTCTTTCCGTATGCAGCATCCTAAATTTGCAGACAGTAAAGCCAATGGTGCATTTACCGTTGAATTGGAAGATTTCATAAAAAACAGCGACATCGAATATTGGATATATGGGCATTCACATTACAACAAGGATGTGCAAATTGGCCATACTAGGTGCATCTCCAACCAATTGGGTTATGTGTTCCATAACGAGCATCTGACATTCGATCCGGAGAAGTTTATTGAAATACTTTGAATCTATCAGTGCTTTTTGCTGAAAAATAGAAGCTATCCGGTGAATAGACAAATTATTCGCCGAAAATATTCGGTGAATACGGAAATTATTCACCGAATATTTAGTGTCTTATCCCAAAAAGGTTGGCCGTTTTGATATGAATGTGCAACATCACTGTGAGAAAGATAAAAATCAATTACAACATAAAATAAAGGGCAATATAGAAAGTTGAAGAGGAGAGACCGGCCCTTTCGATGGCATCGCGATATAAGGATGTCATACAGTTGAGAGCTTTGGATGACTGCTCATCCGCAACATGGTATTTATGAACCCACCCCCGTTCATTCAGTATGTCCATAAACTCGTTGTCCTCCTTATCCTTGTGCATGGATTCCCATAGAGGGGGGTACGACAGATCCTGCAGTATGTCCTTCAGGCGGGGGTAGTCTTCAATCGCCATATCGTCGATAGGCTGACCTGCCGCCTGTCTCTCATACAGAAGTTGTACAGTCGTGAGGTTTTCCAAAACCTTTTCTGCAAGCGTCGTTGGAAATGCCACAGCGATGCTGTCGAAGGTTTGTCCACAAGACGAAATGACAGATGAAATCACTTCGATGCTTTCATCTATATACACCCCTTTGCGGTATCTGTTGATAATCTGTCTGTGGGTAAGGTGCTTCTTATTGTTTGGTTCGTCTTTCATTTTCTGTTTTGGCTTTACAATGATAAAACAATAACGGCATACTGGCGGCTTCAAATACGTTGTCCCGAAGGATGGGCAAGATGCTCTTGTCGGTGAAGATGGTCCGACAGATGTCACAGTTGTGGCGGGTATGCCAGTTGAACTTCTGGCCGGTCTTCTTCTTCACGAATGCTAACACGTCTTGCGGACCTTCCGTGTAGAGCCATATTTTCAGCACATCCTCGAAAGCCCGCTCATAGATGGTCTGGATGGGTTCCTGATGAATATTGCCGAGTCTCATCTGCGGTATATGGCAGACACCGATTCCACAACAGGCATAGACTTCGCCATAGGGATTGATGATGATATCCTCGAAGAGGTGTTTGCAGGGTGTTTTCTCTTCGGAATCCATAAGCCGCATTTTAAAATGTCTTGACTTTTTACCCTTGTTGTCATACTCCATCCAATAGGGGGTAGCGATTTGCAGTTTGTACTGGCTTACCAGTTCCGTCACTTCGTCATCGGCATTCAGCTCCCGGATGATTTCTGTATGCAGTGGTTTGTTCTCTACCCTCAATTCGTTGACAATGCCCAGGCGGGCAGCTGCGACGGCTGCATGGCGGACATTCATCCAGGGCACATATCGGTTATGGTCTTCACCGGTACTGAAACAAGCTGAAGTGAGTCCTTTGTTCTTCAATCGTTTCAGCGTGCGGTAAGCCTTGTCATAGTCGGTGGCCCAATAGGCATTGCTGACTATGCTTGCATTCAGACCTTTGCTTTGGGCATAGGAGATAATCTTGTCCACCTCTTTTCCCAAAAGCATACACTCTCCTCCGGTCAGGCAAAGTTTCGTGATGCTGTCGGGATAGGCCTCCAGGCTTTTGTCCACATAGTCCTTCATTTCCTCAAAGGTCATGCTGCGTCCTTGTTTCGGATTGCATCCGAAACAGCAGTTGTCACAGGCTGCTGTACACCGTAGCGTAGCCAGCAGAGTGATACCGGATGGTTTGATGGGTGTGATGTGCATAGTGTTCTCATTCCGTTTGGGCGATGTCTGCCGAGTTCAGCAAAAAAGTGCCGCTCATAACATATTATGTACGGCACTTTCTTACTTTCTATTTTAATTTTCCTTTTCCAGATCAGACGCTTTGGGGTATGAAGAACCACTATCAGCTGCATACGATACATAATTCTCCTCTTCCATCACATAGGTATGGTCTCCTGTCAGACCTTCCATTTCAGTGATGTTGATCAGAGTCGCATAGAGATACATGGCCATGACCATGTGCAGCCCTACGTTCACTTCTTCATCCGCAACGACCGGTGCGTTGTGGCTTTCTTCGTTCCGCTGTGCATGAACGAATTCATAATACACCTTCATCATCGCCAGTTTCGGGTCTTCCGTAAAATGCAGCCGGTTTACATGGATGGCCTTGGCTGCATCGAGGAATTGCACAAAACTTCCGTCCGCCTTGATAAGTTCAGTTTGATTGCTCATATAGTAAATCTTCTTCATATAAGCTTCAAACCGGCCTAAAATCTGCTGCAGCCAATCCTGCTTATCTTCCTCCCTTCCCTGGGTTCTATAAATCAGATTGATGGTGCGTTTGATTTTTTTGATGCCATCCAACGAGGAGATGGTAGGCGTATCGAGCACCTTGAAGAACCATTCGATTCCTTCTTCCAGCGGACGGAAACGGACCCCACAGAGTTCCTTGAAGTCTGCCGCGAATTCTTCGAGCAGTTTTTCCGAAAGCAGCTGCTCGTTGATTTCCGGATTGAGCTGTTCCTGCAGCCGCATGAGAATCAGGTTATCCAGCTGCGTCTGGATAGACGGTTGCGACAGATACCGGCGCTGCATCTCACTGCTGTTGGCCGTGATGATGCCCAGTTCAGTGGAGATATTGTCATGGATCACCTGCATCTGCGTTTCCTCGTCATTGTTCAGCATCGAGTCACGCACTTCATCGTTCTCCTGCAGCTTGGTTACCACCTGTCGGATCTGCTGGCGTACTGTATCCGGGTCTCCCCATTCAATGTCACCGAACACCAGGTTGAAGTCATCCACGATGCGCTCCAGCGTTTCCATATTGGGATCCTGTCCGCCTGTGCCGGCATCCCCCACCGGAATGGGATCCACCGTGGCATTCACGTTCTCCAGCTTGATTTTCCGGTCTTCCCCTTTCACCACCCGGTACTTGTCGAAGTCCACCAGGTCGAGCAACCCTTCGGTCCAGTCCTCCTTGCCGATCTTGGGCAGTTTGCGCAGCAGGAAGTGGAAGAAGGTGTTCTTCTTTTCCCAGTCGATGCGCTGGATATCCATCAGTGCCGTGAGGAATTCATAGAGACGGACAAACTGCTTCATGGCCGACTTCACTTCAATCTGCTGGTTATTGTCGTCCGAATCAGAAAGTTCCTTGAATCGCTGTACGCAAACATCCAGTATCGGGTCAATCTCTTCCCGGGGGGCTCCGCTCCAGTATTTCTGGTTAAAGAGTTCCACCTCTTCTTCCTCGTAAATCATCGACTGGTCGCAGACGGCCAGCTTGTCACTCAGCTTGTTCACGTCCGTTTCGTGACTCAGGATGGTCTTCTTATAGTAGCGCTGAAAATCCTCCTGAATATCTTCGGCCTTGTTCACAAAATCCAGCACATAGGTTTCCTCCTTCAGCGGGTGGCAGCGGTTCAGTCGGCTCAGCGTCTGCACCGTCTTCACATCCTTCAGCGGCTTGTCCACATACATGGTATGCAGCAGCGGTTCGTCGTAGCCGGTCTGAAACTTGTCCGCCACAATCAGAAAGCGGTAGGCCCCGCTCCGGAAAGTCTTCTCGATGGCCGACGAAGGAAAGCCGTTCAAATCAGCTTCACACACCTGCTTTCCGCCATACTCCTTGGTTCCGCTGAAGGCAATGATGGGCTTATACGGGCTGTTCCGTTTGGCCAGCAGCTCCTTGATGGTATAGTAGTAGTCAATGGCCCGGAGAATCCCGTTGCAGATGACCATACACCGGGCTTCACCGCCCATCTTGTGCGCCACATTCTCATGAAAATGCTCCACCATGATCCGTGCCTTCTTCGCCACGGTTTCCGGTCGGCTTTCCACCCATACCCGCAGTTTCTTGGCAGCCTGGTCCTTGTCGAATTCGGGGTTCGCTTCCGTCGATTTGATGATCTTGTAGAAGCTGTCGTAGGTCGTGTAATGCTCCAATACATCCATGATGAAACCCTCCTCGATAGCCTGGCGCATCGAATAGGTATGGAAAGCCTTGTGCCCCGTTTCCCCGTCTGCATTCGTATAGGGGATGCCGAACATCTCCAGCGTCTTGTTCTTGGGGGTAGCCGTGAAGGCATAGAAGTTGGTGTTCTTGGCCATCATGCGTCCCGCCACCACATATTCCAGCAGTTCGTTCAATCCGTCTTCATTGTCTTCCAGGTTCACGTCCTTGTGGCCATAGCCGGAGAGCACCCGGTTCAAGGCACTTTGCATCGAGCCGCTCTGGCTGGAGTGTGCTTCGTCGATAATCACGGCAAACTGTCTTTCGGCGAGTTCCTTGCCCAAAGTCTGCAGGATGAACGGAAACTTGCAGATGGTGCTGACGATGATTTTCTTGCCTCCCGACAGCGCCGTCTTCAGGGCCTCACTGTCGTCGGCCCACTGCACGATGCTCTTGTTGTTGCAGAACGCCCGGATGTTGTCGCGAATCTGCTTGTCCAGGTTCACCCGGTCGGTCACCACGATGATGCTTTCAAAGCGTGGAGTGAGTCCGTCCGCCTGCTTCATGTTCACCAGCTGGAAAGCCAGCCAGGTGATGGAGTTGCTCTTTCCCGATCCGGCGGAGTGCTGAATGAGATAGCGCTGGCCGCCTTCATGGGCAGCCGTGTCAGCCAACAGCGCCCGCACTGCCTCCAGCTGATGGTAGCGTGGCCAGATGCACTTTTCCTTGATCTTGCCTGTTTCGGCATCCTTTTCCCGGATCACCTGTGCATAGTTCTCCAAGATGTCGCTCAACCGTTCCTTCTGCAGGATGTCTTCCCACAGGTAAGCCGTCTTCAGTCCGCCTTCGTTCGGTGGGTTTCCCGCTCCGTCATCCACTCCCTTGTTGAAGGGAAGGAACCACGATTTCGGTCCGGCCAGCGCCGTACACATCTTCACCTCGGCATCATCCACCGCAAAATGTACGGCACACCGCTTGGGCATATAAAGCAAGTCCTTCGGGTTGCGGTCTGTTTTATATTGTCTCACTGCACAATCCACATTCTGACACGACAGCTGGTTCTTCAGTTCCAGCGTGATGATAGGCAATCCGTTCAGCATCAGCACGATGTCCGGTCGTGTCTGGAGATACCGGAGCTGACGGACCACCGTCCACCGGTTCTGTCCGTAGGCAATGGCGGCCTGCACATTGCCGGCAGTAGGAATCGGATAATAGAGGTCGAAGGTTGTGGCATTGTGCTCCATGCCGTGGCGCAGCACATCCACCACCCCTCTCAGTGTAATCTGGTTGCGCAGCCGCTCCAGGAATTTCCTCGTGTTGGCCGGACTGTCGTAGATACGGGCGCGTGTCACCTTATCCATCTGCGTATGTTGCAGAAAGGCTTTCAGCATCGTTTCATCCACACAGAATTCGGGATTGAAGTCCTTGCTTTCGCCTTTCAGCCAGCGGGAGCTTTCCGCTCGTTCGCCTTTTGCATCAATCAGGTAAGCTTCAATAGTAGCTTCCAATTCTTTTTCTGAAGTATCTGTTGCCATAGTATGAGTTTTATTTTAAGTTTTGTTCATTCCAGACAGCCAGCCCCTTGACTGTCAGTTTGTATTTCTGCCGTGGATGCTTGGGCGATTCGGGGTAAAGCATACACACGCATCCGCTTTTCAGTGCAGGTTCCAAATAATTTTCCAAGAAGGTGGGACGGTGCTTCAATTGCAATCCGCCCAACATTTCCTTCACCGATTTCTGCTCTTTGCCCAGGACGGCAATCAGTTGGAGTACATTTTCATCCGTCACAGCGAACTTGTTCGGTACTTGTTCGGTACTTGTTCGGTACTTGTTCGGTGCTTGTTCGGTAGCAGCCGATGTTGTTTCCCAAACTTCAGGAGCCTCAATCACCATCGTTCTGTTTTTCAGCTCATTGTCTTCCCCTAAGAGCAAGTTGCGGAAAAACTTCTCCAAAAAGCTGAAGTCGTACATGATGCCCCGTTGAGCATTCTTATAGTTGGCCCTAACCAAAGCATTCCGGAAATACCACGAGTGCCGTGCAAACAGGCTGTTGTTGATGTCAAACCCGATGGAGCGTAGGTATTGAATGGTAAACACCGCTGTTGTGCGGGTATTTCCTTCACCAAACGCATGAATCTGCCAGAGACCTGCCACAAACCGGGCGATGTGTGCAACGATTTGCTGCATGTTCAGTCCGCTATAGTCGAAGTCACGTTCCTGCTGGATGTCATAGTCGAGCGCCGCACGCAGATCCTGATAATTCAGGTAGCTCACCGTGTCGCCCCGCAGCACCCACTCCTTCTTACTGATGTCATAATCCCGTATCTGACCAGCAAACTTAAAGACCCCCTCAAAGATTTGCCGATGCAGTGCCACATAGCCGTTCGTATTGAATGCCAGGGTACGGGTGCTGAGGATGCGGGTAATGTTGGCAGCCACTCGGTCGGCTTCCTCCGTCTGCTGTTCATCGGGCAAGCGGGAAGACTTGTTCTGGTAGTAGGATTTCAGCAGTACCTGCACTTCCTCCATATCAATCTGTCCCTCGATATGCTGCCGTGCCGTTTGAAGCAGGTAGTCCGAGGTGCGCAATCCGTCCACCGCCTGCAAGCCGATGGCGGTCTGCCAGTTGTAGGCTTTCTGCTGCGTATCCGGTTCTCCTTGACGGATATATTCATCAAAGTCCGATGGATTGTATTTGTTTTCTTCGTTCATACCCTTCCATTCAATTAGTCGTTTGTTACTTTCACTTTTCCGGTCACCACATCGCTTATCAGACGCTGCTTATATTCCTTCAGTTTCTCTATCTGAGAGCGTTCCGCTTGGCAGAGTTGGTTGATGTTAGCGACTTTTGCTTCGATGTAGGTAACGATTTCTTGTTGCTCGGCAATTGGTGGCTCCATGAAAGGTATATTTTTTAGGGCTATAGGAGATAAATCCCATTGATCTACCCTAATTCCCTTTGAATATTGGGTAAAAAATGGAACATAAGATTTGCATCTTATAGCGATACTAAAGAAATCATTATATGGAAATTCTAATTTACATACATAATAGGCAGGACTAACAATTCCTTCATATTTTGAAACTCCATATGACCCTTGCCAAGATTTCATTTTGTTTATAACAAAGTCCCCTTTTCTAACCAATTTGTATCCTGATAAATCATCTGGGATGAAATTATGATTCTCTTCTTTTGATTCTGTATTGCGCACAATTACTCCCATTTCACGAGTAACAGATAATAACTGTTTCTCAGGATGATTCTTTTCAGAGTATAATTTAACATATGAGCGTAGACTCTTCATTTTCCAATGTTCCGGAATCATTCCAATCCACTTCACTCCCGAATCCTTCATCGGTACCTCTTTATGGATACCGCGCGTAACCGCCTCTGCAATGATGGTTTGCTTCAATTCTTCCAATGCGGCAATCTTCTTTTCTGCAATAGCAATGTATTCATCTATCTTAGCTACCTTGGAGTCTAAGTAGGTGACAATGGCTTCTTGCTCGGGGAGAGGAGGAATGGCAATTTGTAGTTGAGAATACTTATCTGCACCTATATTTTGAATGGTTGATTGAATGAAAATTCCATTTTTCCAACTCTCATATATATCAGATTGAGTAAAATAGAACAATAATTCAGGAATCAGTTCTTTTCCTAATTCTGCTTTAATGAGGTATCCGGCAAAAGCAGATAGACCATATTCTTTTTTGTATAGAAACGTTTTACCAACACTTGCCCCACTTCTTGCAAATAAAATATCTTTGTCCTTAAGAATATACTTAGCAGCATCTTCATTCGAAAGAGATAGTTTATCAGAATGTTTAAGTTTACCTTCTAGTGTTATGTCTGTAATTCGAATATATCTAGGTAAATGTTCCGAATAAGGTACACCAGAAGCATTCGCTCCATATTGGAGAGGAGATAATAATAGAGTTTTTAACTTTCTACACTCCCAATGCCTCGGAATCTCCCCAATCCACTTCACTCCGCTATCCTTATATTCATTATACCGCTTCATGCTCAATCCTCCAAAATAGCATTCAACAAACCATCCGTCATGGCTTCCAGTTCCCGAATTTCCGCAGCGATGGCATCGCGAGAGCGCAGTTCCACCGGCTTATAGAAATACTTCGTAAACGACAGTTCATAGCCGATGACCGTCTTGTCTTCATCCACAAATGCATCGGGGGCATAGGGTAACACTTCATTCTCCATAAAGGCTTCGATGCCGCCGGGGTACAGCAAAGGAATCTGTTCCGTGTCTCGCAGGTTCGGGTCCACTTCACCCTTCACCACGACAGCCGTAGGGTCTGCTTCCGTAATCAGCGGACGCAGTTTCTTCAGCAGGGCAGCTTTCAGTCCCAGTGCCTTGGCATACTGGTTCCAGTCGTTCAACGGAACTGACGGAGACACCGCCTTCATCGCTTCTTGGCAAGTGACAATTTCCGCTTCCTTCAGTTTACCTGCCGTCAAGTCCCCGTCCGGGTTGACACGCAGGCGCAGCGGACGTTCCACCGTTACCTGCCAGTAGCCAAATTCCCGGTTGTCGAAAATCTTGCTCTGCTCGTTCTCCTCAAAGTTCATCAGCAAGTCCACAATCGCCTGTCGGTTTTCCTCGTTGGTCTCACAGTTCTTGTTGCCTAAGTTCTTGCGCAGCGGTGTCTTGATGGCCGTTGCGTCAATCAGCTGCACCTTCCCTCTGCGGCGAGCTTCCTTCCGGTTCGTTACCATCCATACAAAAGTACCGATACCCGTATTGTAGAACATATTCTCCGGCATGGCAATAATCGCCTCCAGCATGTCATTCTCGATGATGTAACGGCGCAGGTTACTCTCACCGCCGTCCGCATTTCCCGTAAACAGCGACGACCCGTTGTGGATTTCCACGATGCGCGTGCCCTGTTCATCGTCCATCATGCGGCTCACGTTGTTGGCCAGGAAAAGCATCTGCGGGTCCCCGATACCCGGCACAAAGCTCACCTCTTTGCCGCCTATCTTTCCGTAAAAGCGCGGGTCAGAAATTTTGCTTTTATCCGTGCCGCAGCCCATTTCCTCCAAGTCCGCTTTCCAAGGCGTACCGAAGGGAGGGTTTGAGATGCAGAAATGGAACTTCTTGCCCGGATGACCGTCGTGGCTGAGGGTGCTGTCGTTGGCAAACCGCATCCGGCTGATGCCATTCTGGCGATAGGTAAAACTGGTGGCATTGCCGGACAGCATCAAATCCGCCTTGCAGGTGGCAAAGGTTTCCGGCTGCAGTTCCTGACCAAACAGTTCGGTCGTCCAGCGCTTGTGAAATTTCGCAGATAGCTCTTCAATGCGCTCCTGGGCAATCGACAGAATACCTCCGGTACCGCAAGCTCCGTCGTAGATGCTGTAGCGCTGGTTCTTGAGGGTCGGAGCTACCGGCAGAATGGCCAAATCGGCCAGCAGGCTGACGTAGTCGCGGGGTGTATAGTGTTCTCCGGCTTCCGTCACGCTGAAGTCTTCATTGAATTTCCGGAGCAGTTCTTCAAACAGCGTACCCATGGTGTGGTTGTCCAGTGCCGGCAGCTTTTCGCGCAGCTCTTCCTGCCCGGTTTCTTCGTTCAGCACCGTTTCCATCACCGGAGCGGAACCCAGGTTGATGTTCTCGTCCGTCATCTTCTCGATCAGCAGTCCCAACCGACCGGCTGCAGACAGCTTCTCCACATAATGACGCAGGTCGAACTTGCTGATGATGTCCTGCACATGCGTGCTGAATCCGTCCAGGTAGGCCTCGAAGTTCTGGCGCAAGCGCGTGTTGTCCGTTTCCGAGCGCAGCATCTTCATGGTGAAGGCAGACGTGTTGTAGAACGGATAGCCGGTGAGCTGACAGAGCTGCTGCTCCTGACTTTCTTCGGGTATCATCTTAAATTCTTCGGCCCGGCTGAAGTTCAGCACCGTTTCCTTAGTAGGCTCCAGCAGGAGGTCGAGTCGGCGCAACACAATGAAAGGCAAGGTGATTTTCTTGTAATCTCCTTTTTCGAAGGCCTGCACCAGCACATCGTTGGCGATGTTGAACAGGAAGGAGAACAGGCGGCTATATTGAGCTTGGTTCATATTGTATATTATAATTTTCAGGTTCTATAAATTCTTTGGCGAAGTAAAGATAGTCACATTTATCTGATTTATTGATGACTACGTTCTTTAAAATGACTTTTTTGTTTTTAAAACTCTCATATAAGTGTTTGTTACACAAAACGCTACAGTCTCCGTAGAATACATTGTTCTTATTGTCGAGCTGCAGTATGACTTCTTTTCCTTCGTATTGAGCCGGATTCAAATAGGTGCAGGTCTTGAAATCATCTTTGTTATGCTCATATTTTTCGATGGTTTCCTTCAGCCATAAAATGATATCACATAGAATCATGCAGAGTCCGAACAAGACATAGTGTGATTTTCCTGTCCGGAACAGGTCTTCTATTATCTCTTTCTCGGCATCGGTAATGTCCACGGTATGTGAGTGGATATTGCCAAGTTCCAGGATGTTTTTGATACCGTTTTCAATTATAGGTGTGGCCAACCTGTCATTTTTAGATCCGTATCGTACTTGGGCTATTTCGGCTGGCTTTCCTGCCAGATACAAAGAACATTGGTTCAGATTAATCTTGCCTTTTTCCTGGCATTTGTCGGGTATCAGACCTGCATGGATGGCTGCCCTAAACAGATGCTCTAAAATTTGTCTGAGTCGTGTGTAAAAATACAAAGGCTTAAAATCCTTGTGCTTTTCTCTGAAATGAAGGGCTGCCAATATGTTGGTCAGATCTTCCTGTGCAGCCTGCTTGTCTATGCCTTCCAGCGAGTTGATGGCTCTGAAAACATCGGCATGCAGGCTTGTTCTGATCCGTACTTCATCCGAAATAGAAGCAATCAATTTGACTCTATTGAACAGTTCCCCTCTGTCAGTGGCTTTGCTATAATATTTCTTATGGGTCTTTTCTGTCCATCCAGCATCCCACTGCATTCTTTCCTTGTTGATGAGATCGTTTAGAGGACCACATTCAGATCCTCCGGCAGACAATATAAACCAAGGTACAGTCCTTCCCTTCTCAGACGCGTGCCTGGCTATGTCTGCAAGCACCTGGCTTAGAAAAGAAACGCTGTTGGCCGTATCATGCTTGGTGAGCTTGCATTTCCCGTCTAAGATGATGGCTTCCCATCGGTTGTAATCATTAAGCAGTTCTTTCTCTGCATCTGCCCAACACTCAAATGGAACCAGATTGATTCCATTCAGTTTGGCTAGGTTTTTATAGGGTACATGAAGCTGTACTTCATCATCTACCCATAAAACCTCTATGTATCTTGTGCTTTTATTCTCCATCTAACATGTTTTGATGAAAGGTTATGATATAAGTCACCGTAAACTCTTTATCAGGCGTAGAGAGTATGGATACGGTAGCATGGTATCTTTCCAGAATGCTCCGGGTATCGGCACATCCTATGCCGGAGTGATTTTCTCCGGCAGAAGCTGCACTGAATCCGTAGAGAAAAATATCGTCAGGATTTATATCGGCTGGTATCGGATTTCCGTTATTGGAAATGCGTATTTCATAACAGTCGATGTCGATGAAGGATTCTTCAAACCTGATTCTATAATCCTTCCGTTCGGGGTCCGTAAAACCATGGGAAACCGCATTGGATACGATATTCTCAAAGACTGTTTCCATAGCTTTGGGGGCAAACTTGAGTTTGGCCCAGCAGTCTATTGGGATTTCTTCGTATTGCTTCGAATCATACTGTTCTTCAAAACTGAAGCGGGTGTCCCGATGTGTTTCTATAAAATGATGAATGAAACTTCCCGGCTCAAGCTCCTCAGCTTCTCCAAAATCGTATTCCACATCAGAAAGGTGATCCAGCTGTTGGGCGATTAAATTTACCTGACGCTTCATGATTCCCATAACATCTCCCACGGTCATCCCATTGTCGGGGTTAATGACATCTTCCCTGTTCAGGTGACCTTCCTTGATTTCCATCATGGCACACAGTATTTCCCAGTTTGCGGAGAATGCACTAAAGCCTTGTCCCATCCGGTGCTTGCGCGAACTTATCTCTTTTTTATAGGTTCTGAACATATCATTGAGTCTCTTTTCCGAGTCAGACATGTTCTGATGGATATCATCTTTGATGATTTGTTCCTGCTGCTTGAGTGAGGGTAGAGAAATTTGAAGTGCAAGGAAATCCTTTTGGCTTAAACGCCTGATCAGGGTCGCATCTGATAACGCTTCAATCTGCATGGCTGTGCTTTCCTCCAATAGAGCTTTCAGAAGGAATTCTTCTGAAACTAGGTTTATTGCGCTCTCTTTCAATTTGAACGGAATAATCTCTCTGTGCACGAAATATGCTTTGCCGTAGCTGTTGACCAGTTGGCCTACGCGTAAACTGGTTCCGAAGCAACTGAATAAATAACAGTCTCCTTCCATAACACTGAACGAAGGCTTCTGATTTTCAGATAGGAGCGATGGATAGTTTAGGCTACAATTAAGGTAATTGGTGGACAAGTCTTTAAGGTTCACTGTCACAGCTTCTTTAAGAGCCGTTGATGAAGGTAGCTGTTTTGTGCAAAGGGTAATGATTTCACCGAGTGTAACAAGCTTTTCTCCTTTCTTAGGTTCTACAATCTTGTCAATCAGATATCTGGATGGTTTCAGACTCAGGTTGGAATCAAGTTCTTCCGCTCTGCCTGTCCATACCTGTTTATTGTCTTTGCTTGCTATGGCGGAGACAATCCTTTCGGCACATGAGTACATGGATGTACTCTTCGATCGGTTCGAGAATTCTGTATCTACCAGCATGATTTCATGCGGGTCTCTTTTGGACACTTTTAAGAGCACCATCTGTACATTGGTTACAGATGGAAACAGGGGTGGCAGCTGAATAATGGTAATGCCGGTTTTCTGGACGATGAGACTTTCTCTGAAAGACTTGTTAGACTTCAGGTTCATCACTGCTGCAGGAAGGAAACAGTATAGTTCTCCTTTTTCCGAAAGTATATACTCCGTGTATTCGCAGATGCTTCTCAATATTTTGGCTTCATCTTTAACTCCAAACAAGGGGTAAAAAGCAAAGATGTAGTCATACCTATTCTGCTGCATCATACACTCTGTGGTGCGATATGCATGGTTGATAATCAAATTGTCAGAACTGTCCAATGAGGCTGCGAGTATTTGCATGAATGCCCACATGTTGCTATATACGAGCTGTACATCACATTTCAAATGAGACATTCCTGTAATCAGATTGGGCTGTTCAGTAGCGGTGATGAGCACTGAAGATGTTTCATCCACATGGGCCAGCTTCAGCATCAAATCAATAGCTTCGTTGGGTAGGATAAGCAAATGATGGGGGTTATACTTGTCCATGACGCTCTTGCTAAGACAGTACTGTATAACCGCTCGGTATTCCGTTTCCAGTGTCGATAAGTCTGCATTGCTTGGGAAGACCGTTTCTGCAAACAGATCGGTATAATGCTTGACACTTTCCATCACATCCTTATCCGTATCTTCTCTTCGGGAATATAGATAGGCCATCAGCATTCGGTTGGGCTCTGTGCTGATTCCCAATCGCTGGATGGAATCCAACATGTTATCTACAATCTTCTTGGCCTTAGCTGAAATGATTTGAGTATTTGACATGAGCAAAAAATAAGAATGGTTTCTAACTGAATGATTTCTGAGGGCAAAGTTATCTGCAATAGGCGCAGTCTATCTGAACCTGTCATATCTTTCTCCCATTATCCAGATTCTTTCCTGCAATTTCTTCCGTATCCGTTCAGGTTCGAGTACAACTACTTTCTCACCAAAGGATAGCAGTTTCTGATAGAGTTCGTAGTTTTCCTGCACTTCGATCTGTATCACCCTGCTGTTGTCTTCCCGTCGCTCGATGACTCGCTGTGAGCCATGAAGGGGTTTTGTTTTAATATAGTTGTATTGCTCCCCATCTACCCACAGTTTAATGGGTTCTGCTTTTTTCTTTTCTTTCACGGTTACACCTATCACATCTTCAAAGTATTCACCGAAGTTCCATTTGGTGTTCTCTATAAAGACACTGGCTGATTTCTTCACTTCTTTGATGCGGTCCAGGGCGAGGGTGGATAATTTCATAAGACCTGAATCTAACCCGAACAAGAACCATCGGTTGTTATACTCTTTCAGATAATATGGATGTATTTCCTGCTCTGCCGGGGTTTCCTGTTCGAATGGCTGATAGCTTATCTTTAGAACCTGCTTCTGGGTTATCGCTTCAAAAAGAAGGGATATATAGTGTTTCCCTTCTGCAAACCGGTTGTCTTCAAAACTGATGATGGATTCGCAGTTCGGAGTTGCCATGAATGAGGATTTGAATCTTGTCGATAATTCTTCCAGCCATTCAAATTGGGGCAGTCCTTTAAATCTGCTCAGCACCTGGATGGTTTCGTTCAGTTTCGAGAGTTCTTCTTCTGTCAGTCCGGCATGGTAGATTGAAAATCCTTCTTTCTTATAATAATAGTACTTGTTCCTGCCGCATCTCTCTTCCACAATCTCACCGCCGTAGGCATGCCATCTGTTTTCGATAGCTTGCATGTCTCCTCTGATGGTGTTCAAAGAGGTGACCGGCCCGTAGCCTTCAAACTCCAGCGCCCTGTTGCAGGCTTCCATGATATCCTTGGTGCTGTATTTCCGTTTTCTGTCGCTCAGGCATTTGTCTATCACCATTTCGCGGATGGATGCATTCTTCAAATTGGCCATATTTTCTCATATTTTTTACAAAGATACGAAATAGGCTCAATTAAATCGAATGTATTGGATGCTTTTTATTTCACAGGTAAATTTCGACAATTTTCCGAAGACTTTATATTTGATGCGGACAGTGAAACAACACTTTAATTGACAAAAAAAGCCCCCAAATCGGGGGCTTTCGTGATCGTATGAACCTCACGGTCAATATGGTCATTCAAAGCTTCATTATATTTAAATTCTTATTCTACAAATATAATGATTCTTTTTTGAAATACAAGCTTTTATGCTATAAAAACAGCTGCTTCCCATAGGAATTTTCTAGGGCTGCAATCCAAACTGCTTCTCATACCGGTTCTGGATAACTGTATCTACCATTTTCAGGCATTTCCGGTATTCCTGTTCGTTCTTCAGATATATCTCATTGCTTTCCACTGCGGCTCTAATCAGCCTGAGATTTCCTCTTTCGAAGAGAAACTTGTTCCATTCCCCGTAATCAAAGTAGGTATCCGGCACAAACTTGGTCAAAGGTGAACACAGCGGTATTCCTTTCCTTGCCTTAAACATGTCTTGTATAATCCAGATTTTCAACAGTTCAAAGTATTCGGCAAACTGGTTGATTTTCATCTCCTGCCTGGAGATGAAGGTTTTGGCGATTCCTCCATCTTCGTTGATCCAATCACCGAAAATCATGCCGTCGTAGCAGTATCCTCTTACGTTCTCTCCTTTTTCGTTGCCGAAGAAACAGCAATTGCAGTTCAGGATAAAGAAGAGTTTCATCATATCCTTTCCGGACATGGAAACCTGTTCCGGGTGTATCTTCAGAAACCTTTCTCGGTATCTGTCAAAGAAATGGGAGGGGAAAAGAAATACCTGTCCATCCACGACGGTTCCAGCCCATGGCTTTCCCTGATAAGTAAAGAGCAGGGTAAGCGAAGAGGTGACAATGTGGGCTTCCTTCTTGCTCATTGCGTAGAAAGAGAGATACCACTCATTGTGCCTCCGTGTTTTTATGGTGGTATCCCATAGCCAGGGGAATTGAGTTCTTTTCCGTATAATTTTTCTGAATTTTGGAGAGAAAGCGTTCCATCTGCCGCTCACTTCTTTGAAGTCAGTCTTGATTTCCCGAATCAGTTCTTCCAATGTCATGGTATCAAGTATCATAAGGCAAACATTTTCAGTTTAAAAGATTGTCAGGAGGAAAGGAGAATTACATCACTCCCTTCCTCGTCATTTCTTCCTGCATCAGTTCTGTCTCTGTCACGGTCAGTTTCGGCAGGTGTACCGTATGCGGGCTTTCCTTCTGATAGGCTTTCACCTCTTCAATCAGCAGCTGCCAGTCGTAAAGGAATTCCTGGCTGCAGCCGTGCTTCTGATAGATTTCCTTGGCTGCGGTCAGAATCTCCTCCACGCAGCTGTCATCACCCTGAAATACCACTGCCGGTATGTCCTTATGGATGCAGTTTCTCAGCAATCTGATCTGGTCCTTCATCAGTCTTTCAATTTGCTGACCTGACCCATGAATTCCTTGGCCGGCTTGAATGCCGGGATGTCGTGTGCCGGGACGATGACGGTCGTATTCTTCGAGATGTTGCGGGCTGTCTTTTCAGCACGTCTTTTGAGGATGAAGCTGCCGAATCCTCTCAGATAGACATTTTCTCCTTTTTCCAGTGATCCTTTCACCGAAACCATCAGATTCTCCACGATAGCCGAAACACTCTGCATATCGCATCCGGTCTGGTCGGATATTTTCTTACATAGTTCTGCTTTAGTCATTTTCTATAGGTTTTTGAGTTTGCAAAGATACGCATTCCTGCTTAATCGCCATTGATTTTTAATGCTTTTCGTTTGCAGTCTTCTGATGAAAACCGTATCTTTGCAGCACTTCTTAAAAGACAGGGTCTTGTCTTTGCATGCTTCCCGTTATATAATGACTTTTTTATTTATGCCCCGTTGCGGGCTCATCTTTAAATATTTTCAATATGGATATTAGTTTGATTGGAGCCAATGCCGGTTCTGTATGGAACGCATTGCACGAAAACGGTGAGTTGGATCTTACCAAGTTGAAGAAAGAAACCAAATTGTCTGAAACCGAAATCCTGGCTGCCATCGGCTGGTTGGCCAGAGAGGGCAAAGTCCTTTCGGTAGAAACCAAGAAAGGTCGCAGAACAGTTGAGCTCTTTTCCTTGTCTGATTGATTCACACAAAAAAGAACAACCACTGACATCAGGTGAGTTGTTCTTTTTCTTATAGATACACTCCTTCTATCAATAAGGATTAAACACTTCCTTTCCCAATTGCCAGAGGTACTTGTCTATTTCCTTCACGGTAAATTTTTCCAGCTGCCTGTTCTTCTTCAATGAGTTTATGATATCGGTGTATTTTGGGTAGTCTTTCAGGTCATTCTCCGTCTTGAACTTTACAAATCCTTTTTTCCGAAAGTGCATCAGTACTTTGTGCACATAGCTGTCGTATATAGGATAGATATCCGGTCGATGATGGCTGCAGTACTTGGTTGCGAAAGAATAGAACCGGTACACCTTGTTATTGATTGGGATGGCTGTTAGGTCATTCACAAGCGTCAGGTCTCCATCTTTCAGACGTTGGTCAATATTTTGTTTCAGATAGTGTTGGGCCACATGATGGACCTTGAAAATATTGGTGCTGTAGAAGTCGTTCAAGGCAGAACATTTGATCAGGATATCTTCTATACATTGGTTCTCTTTACACATCTGCATGAATAGCTTGTCCAGGGCTTTTTCTTGATTGACATAGTTCTCCAGTCCATCCCATTTCCGGATGTATCGTTCCACTTCTTCACAAGTGGGAGGATGTTTTTCCAAGTATTTGATTCTTTCTTCTTTTGTCATAATCATTTTATATTTTGACTCCATTATGATTTCTGTTTCAGAAACTCTTTCCAGGTTAATTCTGCTTCACCTTCGGTCTCTGCATCCAGGAGGTAACAGAACAGAGCAGTTCCGGCTTTTTCTTTATTACCTCCCAGATCTACAGCGTGGTGATTGATGCGGATGCGGTCAATTAGATAAGCTTCCCCGTTCGGAAGGTAGTGTGCTTCAAAGACGCAGACTCCTGTCCAACTGCGGTAATAACGGATGTATTCATGGTCGCAGTACATAAACCAATGGTCTTCCATGGCTTCTGGTATATGGCCTTTCTTCAGGATGTGCATGGTCTGTGGAGACAGGTTGATTTTGACTACCACTTCCGTAACCATTGTTCTATCAGAAGGCATGGCTTGTATTTTCCAGTCGCTGGCCGTCGCTGTCTTTGTCTTTTCCGGTAACGCACTTTTACCATAAAACATGGGGTTATTGGCATTCCCTAAAGCTAATTTCCAATGTAAAATAGCATCTTCCACCTGTTTTTGTTTATTTGTCAAATTATACAAGTGATGACGGAATGCCTTCAGCACCTCCTTCATCTCATCGGGAAGGAGATGCCATACCTGCTGCTTCATCGCTTCCGGAATGCCCCAGATGGCTTCGGCGATGCTGCCCACAATGGCTCCCAACGTGTCGGCATCGGCTCCTAGACTGACTGCCCGACGGATGGCATCCTCGAAGCTGTGGCTGTGCATCACAATCCAAAGGGCTACCGGTACGGTACCCTGGCAGGTCTCGTCGAAGCGGTTCCGGTAGTCGTCCAGATTCAGTTGGAAGGTATCGGGCTCCTCGCTGTACAGCCGGAT
>OJNQ01000304.1_pt1 | contig 37449 bp, 15 predicted proteins | sample 1597621 | NCBI WGS metagenome assembly OJNQ01 (sample SAMEA2452137, study PRJEB22498) | human gut metagenome | reverse complement strand
AGGTAATAGTCTATCAATAGTCATAGGTGGCTGTGCCTCTATCTTAGCTTGTTCACTCTGTAGATATTCATCAGCAGTCATTCCTTGTTCGGAAGCTATTCTGTAAATATCATCATATTTGTAATTAGTCCCACCAATGCGGAATTGTTGTACTATATTATAAGCTGGAGCCATAACCGCACCCATACCTGGGAACTTTCTCTTAATGGCAGTTTTATTAATATTAGATGTAAATGAAGATAGAGTTTTACCAAAGATAGAAGGGTCACTGTACGGTATTTTATATACATCAGTTCCATGAGAATTATTATTCTTTCTGTCTAATGCAAACTCTGCTTTAGCTTTCTCAATAATAGTCTTAGCAGTACCAAGTTCATCTCCGTCCTTATTAAGCTCCTTAATAATGGCTTTGCCTACTATTTCATAAATATCAGATTTAACATCAGGGTTATCAGTAGGTTTAATTCCAACTAATGTATACACTGCATCTCTAATGCCACCTATTGATGATAATGCCACTCTACCTAAGTCCTTGTATGCCATTTTAGCCATACTATGAGTAAATCCCATAGCTTCCAATGCAGATATTACCTGTGAGAACTCTGTCATTGTAGATTGATGTTCTGGGTCAGTTACTACGTGGTCGGCATCCATCTGTATACCAAGACCTTCAGTATTGAATGGCATCTCCATTAAAGGACTGTCATCAAACCAAGAACTATCGCCATTTATATTTTGAGCTCCCACTTTAATTGCAGACTTATTAATCAAGTAGGCAATCATTTTATGTTTGAGCGGTTGAATAGTATTACGTTGAGAAGGTATCTCTCCATTAGGTCTATACCAACCTACATTGTTAGCATAATTAGCAGTAACGGCTAAAGAAGCATCACTGTAAGCAAGTTCTCCATTTCTAAGAGATTCACTATATACTCCACCTAATGCTGCATGTAATTCAAATAATGAATTAATAGGAACATTTAACTGAACCATTACATTAGCGTCTCCTACAGCTTTAACTGGATTACCATATTCATTAACTGCTTGAGTTCTAATATTATATAATCCGTCACCTACTCTATCAAGACCTAATATCTCATAATGATTGTTACCGTCCCTGTAGAATATTCTTTCACCACCAGTAACATCTTTAAGCTCCATAGTGTTTCCGAATATGTTCTTAGTAAGGTCTATTCCTTCATAAGCATTATCAAACTGGTTCGCGGACTGATTCCATTTGAAATCAGACATCTTTCTAAACATATTATACAAACTGATGTCAGACTTCATAGAGTTTCTCATTCTTTCATTGTATGTAGAGAATGTAGCAAATTTCAGTAAAGAAGCAGTACCGTAGTCCCCGTTGAAGTCATGTCCAATAGGCTTCTTATCATCACCTACAGCAGAATCTTGTAATGAGAAATTCTCTAAATAAGACATAATAGGATTACAGAATGCAGAACCGTCATGTGCGTCTACAGCAGATGTTTCACCTTTAAAGTTATACACAAATGCTGCAACGTCACTCATAATGGCTAGTCTATATGTCTTAGGAATACCTAACAGGCTGTTCTGTTGGAAATACTGTAGTGTACCTGGTATAATTACATTTCTCTTTAATTCTGCAAGTTCTCTAGATGATTGTTCTAACTCTATACCATTAAATGACACAGGATTAACTTTACCATACTTAGCCTTATTAGGGTGTGCTATACTACTACCTGTAGTAACTAATCGTAAATTCTCTGAAGTTAGAAAGTCAGCTAGGAAGTATCTCTCAAGAACAGGATTCAGAGTAATATCTTCATCATTTCTTAACCATGCACTATCTAAGTCAGACAATCTACTAAGTACCTTGTCTCCTTGCTTAGCTAGTATTAGTTCTTGAGTATCATTGTTTATCCAAGATGCCTTATCAGTAGGAATAAGAGTATTTAATGCCTTATTTAAAACAGAGTTTACTCTACCGTTAGCGTATCTAAGAGGGAATGTCATATTATTATCAATCATATCTTTGACAAACTTCTTCTTCTCTCTCAAGAACATTTTATTATATACATCTTCCTTAGCATATAACTCATTAGCATTAAAATTCAATAAAGCATTTGGAGACAGTCCGCCTTTCTTGTTTCCATTTAGGACAAACGAACCTCCCTTATTAACATGTACATTATCAATATTAGGGACTCCATTTCGATAAGACATATCACCGTATTCTCCTTTAGTAGTTACTGACAATATTGCTTGAAAGTCTTTAAATGTCATTTTGTCTACTAAGTCAATAGGTTCCTTAGGCTGTAATTCTGTTAATATATAGTTATTAATTGCATCAATTTCCATATAATCTCCAGCCTGCAATGCCGCATCAGCTAATGCTTGTTGTTTAGCAACTTCTTCTGCTAATTTAGCATTATGTGCTTCTATTTTGGCATTCTCTGCATCCACTGCTGCTTGCTTACCAACTATGCTATTATAAGCATCTGTTAGTCCATTCTCTTGTAGTCTCTGCAAGAATGTATCAAGACTTCCTCTATATACATTTCTATAGCCATTAAGCACATTATTAAATGTGTTCTTATAGTAAGAACCAACAGTAGACCTAATAGCTTTGTTTAAATCGGAAATTGATGAATTAAGTAAGTCAATAGTAAACTCTTCTCCATTCTCGTCAACAAGTTTGATTCCGTCGGCAGTTAAGGTCCACATTACGAATGTTCCCTTATCAGAATATACAGTAGGTTGAACATTAATAGTCTTAGATTGTCCTTTGTCAACCTTCCTTAATAGATTAGCATAGAAGTCATATAATATTGAAGAATATCCAATCTCTGCTACAGAGAAACTAGTAGCACTCTTCTTAACTCCAGTTCTACTAACAACATCAGTTTTAATTGATGTACCTCTAAGCATACCCGGATTTAATCCAAATAATGTACTCTTTAAAGAAGAATTTGGATTCTCTATAATAGTTCTTGTAACGTATCTTCTAGTTAATCCGGCTAAGTTGGCAATTCTACTATTAGGAATATTGTTACCTTCGGCATTCTTAATAACAGATTTAAATATCTCTCCAGTTACTATTTGCTCTGCTGCTACTAAATCATTCAGAGTATTAATTAAAGCACCATCAATAGCTTTTAATGAATTAGATGATTTATCATAGTAGAATCTAGCTTCTGGACTATCCTCATCAACTTTATCAGCATAGTATTTAAGAGTCTTAATAAATGAATACAGGTCTAGATTGTCAGGGTTATTAGTTTCAAACTCATTATATACTGTATTCACGAATGCAGAACTATTAGCTAGAGACATTAAATTCTCTGTCAAATATTTTAAATTGTCTGCTTCTTTTACATTCTTAAATGCTGCCAATAAATCTATGTTACCGTTTAGGAATCTAGTGTTAATAAAATCATCCATAAACTCTACTAAAGATACATATAATCTTTCTTGCGGAGTTATAGTTTGAGGATTGTTCTCCTCATAGATTGCTTTTAATGTAGTAAATGAAGGCTCTTTTAATATAGTGTCTAATGAACCATATTTAACCTTATCAGAAGGACTTAACTCAAGCTTCTTTTGACCTTTACTACCAATAGCAGCCCTATTATATATAAGAGTAATAGTGTCGCCATTATAAGGTAATTTAAACGAGATGTCTCCCAGAGTAGCATTATGTACTTCTACCCCCCATTTATCAAGTAGTTCTTGTCTGTTGCCACGTAATTCATTACTAATATCAATATCATTCTCTCTCTGAATTTTACGTCTATTGACATTAGTTTGTTTAATTTCCATAGAATCTAAGTCATTTGTATCTTGATTCATGGCATACTGAATATACTTAGCATTATTAGTTCTATCTACAACTCCAGATATTGAATCAAGCAAATCATAAGTAGTTATAGCTTTAGATTGCTTATAGTCATTATTAATAATGTTGTATAAGGAGTTGGCTTTGTTGTCATTATAGAACTTCTCATAAATAGATTTGAATACATTCAAATCATTTATTTGAAATACTCTGGAACCTCCACCATTGTTAATAATTTCTTCAAGAATCCTCTTCAAGTAATAATTAGGAGCTGAATGGAAGTTAATAACCAATTCTTGTAGTCTGTCTCCAAAATACAGGAAGTTAGCTTCATCTTTAAGCTTATTCATTGAATGCAAGAACTGCTTAAGAGTAAGGTAATTATCCCTTATTTGCTCACCAGTGGTAAAATTAAGCACAGGAGTTTGCTCAATGAGTAGCCTAGATACATTACCTATTTCAGATATAGCATCCACATTCTCATTAGTTCTCCAGGTTTTGACCATGTTAGAACCTGCCCTAAATTGATATTTATTAACTGATACAGGAATCTCTATTCCAATGTACCCCTTATTCTTAATTTCCATATTCTTTCCGAATAGATTCTTAAGAATAGTATCAAAATTACCATTTGACAGTATAGCCCAAGCATTAAATGCATCAATTAGCATTTGATTCTTATACAGGTCTCCGAACTTCTGCTTTCTTGAAACATAAGCATTATCTAGTTTAGACCTAGGCATATCCTTAAACAACTCATCAGCTAGTCTAAGAACTTTTTGCATACCCTCCACATCTGGAGTTCCATCTATGTAGATAGCATTAGGCATATTAAAATCTATAGTAATTCCGTCTTCCTCATTAGTCATTTTAATATAATCGACTAAGTTCTTAAACATAGTATTTTTATATTTAGCAATATATATGTTTAAGTCATCGGTAGTCTTAATTAATTTACAGTCAGTAAAATTAACTAAAGATGATTCAATTATATTATATCTGAATTGATTTAGCATGTACTCTTTTACTACTGTAGCAGAGCCATACGTATCATTCAGAGACGGAGTGAGTATTCTTTTCTCCGAGTTAGAAACCTCGTTATTAATATTCTCTGGAGCATCCGGAATAATAAGGTCCTTATCAGCTACCTCAATTGTAGTTGCTTCAGGAGAAAGTCCAAAGTTTTGGCCTAGAGGTTGTGCATATTCAGCTAACAGCTGTTCCTTCTGTGTATCTTTAAGTATTCTTGATGTTTTGATATAATCTTCAAAAACCTTAGAAAGCGAGACATATTCTGCCTCGCTCTCCAGGTTGAATAGGTTAGTACCTTTCAAGTTAGTGAAGAAATGCTGAACGAAGTCTGTAGTAGACAATGGCTCAGCCTTTCTAAACTTAAGTACTGTTCCTCTAAGGACACTTTCGGCATCAATCCTATGTAGTCCTATGTCAAAGTTAGTACATGCCATTATTCTTATATATTTAATTTACAGTTCTGACTATCAATTATTTGTTTATTATTAGCAAGACTGTTAATATATTCCATAACATCTAATATATCAGGGTCATCAAGCTGCTCATCAGTCAAGTAACCTTCGAAATGATTGTCCACTAATCTTATCTTATCAAGAAGTGCGTCAGCAGCTTCTGGAGTAAGAGAGGTAGCAGCTCTCAATTCTTGGATAACAGTCATGATTTCGGTCTCCCTAAGATTCTCATGGTCTCCAATGGTATCTTCGAATATCTTGAGTTTCTGTTCTCTATTAGGGTCGAATGGAACTTCATACATTACTGTATCAACTATATTAACTTCACTTCCAATAATGCTTCCTTTAATTGTTTGTCCACCTTGCAAATATACTGTAAAATCTTGTAAATTACCACTACTATAATCAACATTTTGAATACCCGTAGTATCAATCTCTCCGTCTTTAGTTTTGGGTAGTACAGACGGACTCTTAACATTTATTTCCTGTAATAGAGTATGTACCTTATTAATGACTGGCATGTTGTTAACATCAACAGTCATATCTAGATAAATTACAGGGTCATTATTAATTAATAGTTGTCTGTTATTTATGTCATTAGTAAGACTAGTATTTACCTTAGTTGCTACTCCTTTTAATATTTCATCTAATGCAATATCACCTTTCTCTAGATATTCATTGCGTGCATCATTAAGGATTTGGTCTATTGAGGTATAGCCAGTGAAAGCACTGGATACTCCATTAGCAATTAACGTAATGTTATTATCAAACTCTGACTGTCTGTTATGTGGAACTCCTTTATTAAATTGTCTCTCTGATAATACAGTAGGGTCAATGGTTATTTCAAAGTTAGGACTTTCTATAGCAGTATCAATATAGAATTGATTGTCATTATTTCTAGTTGGATAGAAATCAGAAGGTCTACTATCATGTGAAGTCGGAGTTCTAGGAGTATAATATATTCCATTTATAAATGGAGCATATGTAGTAGTTGCAGCTCCTTCTTTAATAGTTGGAGTGCCATGGAATATCACATTAAACATATTGTTTAGTACAGAGAAGTAGTTATCTCTACCTGCATCTCTAACTGCCCTAACTATATTAAATGATAACTCCTCTAACCTAGTTTCCTTCATTTTACCGTCTCTAGCCTTAGCTCGGAATACATAACTTTCATCTGATTTCTTACCAGCGGAGAATAGTTTGTAAACTGATGATAACAATCCAACCATTTTGAATGAACCACCCATTCCACCTATATTAGATGCTGCATGTTTATAAGTATTCTTACCGTCGGTTAATTCTATCGCTCCATCGTCAGCTATTAACTGTGCTAAGATACTGTCCATATCTCTACCGTTAGTAGCTATAGTGAAGTTTGGATTGCCTGGTAATGAAATATATTCTTCTAATATGCTAAATAGATTATCCAGTATAGATAATTGAGCTTGAGCTACTTTAGGGTCTATGTAAACTCCATATGTAAGAGTTCTAGGAACTTTACCGTTAGAGTCAAATGTTTGCCATTCGTTTCTACTTAAATTTATAGGTCTTACTACCATACCAGGGGCATTAGTCTTAATAGCATCTGCATATGTAAGTCTAAACATAAATCCATTATAAATAGAAGAATCCCAAGGAACTCTCTTATGTCCGTCTACAGTAGATTGGTCGATTAGTCTATTAAACTCATTAACTTCGGAAGTACCTCTAACATCATCAAGATTATTAGCTTGTCTATAAGTGTCATAAGCTTGAATAAAGTTCTTCAATCCAGACCTATAATTCCACATACTTACTAGCATTCTAGCAGCGGTAGTATTACTTCCGAATGTTCCTAAATATTCCTTTACTTGATTCTTATCCAATTTAGTTTTACCGTCATCAGCAGTATGTACTAGGTCATTAAATGACAATCTGAAATAGTTATCAATAAAGGTTCCATTAGAATTAGCAACTATCATTCTTATAAGTGGTGGTACAGTCTTAGCTACTTCGGCTTGAGCTTCTCTATCACTAAGACCTCTAGATTTAGCTTCATCTAGCGCAGCTTTACGCTTCTTCTGCATTCTTAAATACATCTCTGCGAGGTTAGATTCAGTTACCTTCTCTCCGTCAATTTTAAGATGTTTGTTAGAAGTGGCAAATACTACACCTTTACCTCTTACAGACTTATCTACCATAGCTACTCCACCATGTCCTGCATAAAGATACATCGGACTGATAATGGCATTAGGAAATGCTTCTCTAACTTTATCCAAGTTCCAAGTTTGGTCTGGAACCTTCTTAAGTCTAGTCGCAGCAGAGAATGATATATCACTTTCATCAATTCCAAGATATTTAACAGTACTAGGATTGTCTAAAATTTCCTTCTGCATATTCTTATACCACTTCTTGTACTTATTAATCCTAGCAGCAATATCAGCGTCTTTACCATTGCTATTGTTCCATTTCTGCCAAGTGTCAGGATTGGTTAACTTACCTACAGTGAATTGTAAATCATTACCTTTCTCCATAGGTATTCTATACACTATATTAAATGCCACAGGCTCTACCTTAGTAGAGTCGTAACCTTGTTTGTCTCTAGCTTTATCAGTACCTTCTTCATTAGTATCGTCTCTCCTAATTTCTAGATTGAATGTACCATTATTCCAAACTTCTGTACCTAGTCCAGCTAAGTATTTATAACCATTATCACTTAGTTTCTGAATAAAGTCAGCATCAAATTTCTCACCAAATGTTAAGTAGTTTCTAACGTCTACTAGCATATCTTTAGCAGGTTGTAAAGTATTAGTATCATATTCTACATTGCTTCTGGTGAAAACATTCAAATCATCAACTACATCATTCCTTACCACTCTAGTAAATTTACCGTCAGAGGTCTCTGCCATACCATATCTCATATACCAACCATACGCTCTAATTCCAGATAAAGGTTCACTTAATAATGATTCGTCTATAACGGATTCTTCTCCCTTACCCTCTATATCCGCTAAGAACTCGTTTTCAAGTTCATTAGTACCAGTCATAGTTCTGCTAGGTGGTATAAACGTAGGAGCTTGTACTTCCTTAGGTTTCTCCTCAGTTGTAGGAACTGGCTCTGGTATATCAGTAGATTTTACTGGTTCCGGAGCTTCTTCTGGATTAACTGGAGCAGGTTCAGGCATAGGTGACTCTTGTGCTTTCCTAGAAGGAGTATATCCTTCTAATTCAGCATCAAATGCAGCCATTCTGATTACCTTAAATCTGTCTATTACAGCAGAAGGGTCAGAAGTAGTAGATGTGTATTCATCTTGACGTAAATTAGCTTCCTTGATAATAGTTCCCATGTTACTATTAATAAAGTAAGCTCCGTCCTTAGAACGAGACATCATAGTATAGAACGACTTCATGTAATCAATAAGTCCAGAAACTGTGTTTGTATTGTAATTACTGAAGTTCACATCAATTATGGCATGTTTAAATTCAGAACCCTGAACTGATTTAGGAGTACGCATAATAATCCTACTGTCTGCCATATTAGTTAGCATTTTATAAGTAGGAGTATTCTCATCATCGTACACATACCCAACTTCTCCGTCTCTTTCTAGTATCTGTCTAACATCATCCTCGGTAATAGCAGTGACAAATTTACTTCCATTAAGGATATTGTCTCCGTCCTGGTAATAATGTAACTCCATCATGTTACTTATTGTCTCTTTGACATTATTAACAGCATTAGCTTGACTCTCTGAATCAGCCATTTGTTCTGGAGTAAATGTTAACACACTCAAAGCTGCATTTACTGTAGTATTATTATCATTCTGTTGAGTATTAGTAATACGTAAGCTAATGTCTAGTTTAGGAGTTCTGACCATTAAAGATTCAGATGACTTAACATTATAAACACTAATAGTAGGATTCTCGTACCCATTCTGATTTAAGTCTCCTAGAGGAACAATAGTCACATTGTTCTTATGTGCCCAATTAGACAAATGTTGCATATAAAGGCTATTTATCCAGGTAGCCTCATCAATAAATACAAGCCTCGGAGTTTGTACATCATTGTACTCTATATCTTCATTGATAATGGCAGCTCTGTAAGATTTCATTACTGTCCCTCCGGGCGATGTAATAGGGCCAAGTTCTTCTATTGTGAACTGCTTAGACTCCTTATTATTATGTAATATATCATTAGACAGCTCTGCATAGTTAGATTCTCCTAATACATGATTCATTAAATCCTCTATAGTAAATGCTTTGCCTTCACTTCCTAAGGAAGACACTAGGTTGTCTACTTGTTGTTTAGTTGGACCTACTTTCCATATCTCTGCATTAGGATAATACTTCTTAACAATATTCTGAATTAACTTAGCAATAACAGCTGTTTTACCAGCACCGCCAATACCGTCTACCATTACAGTATTCCAGTATCGTATTAACTCACTACCATAGGTTCCTTTAGGAGTATCTATGTTATTAACAGCGGCATTCATAATATCTGGATTAACTGCCATAGCTGTAGCCAGATATGCAGCATATTCTTGCGAATATAAAGGAGCATAATTAGCATCTGTTTCAACAAGAGATTCTCTTAGATAATAATCAAAATCTGATTTCTTAAGAGCTATCATTGCATGTAATAACATGTAGACGTCATAATCCTCTAAAGATTTAGTCTCCGGACTAAATTTGGTATTTCTTTGTTCTACCAAATTATTAATGTTGAATTGATTTCTTACATCAGAGAATAGGTCCTTCAATATAACTTGTGGAGAATCTCCAGTAGTTTGCACTATCTCCTGGAAGTTGTCATACAGTTTGTTCTGCAATGAACTAAGTTCCTTAGAGATAAGCGGATTGTCATAGCTAACATTGTCAATATCATCAAGAGTAGGGGTTGGCATAGTATCTATATCTTTAAATAGCTGCATGCCTTTATACTTAAGTTCTTTTAGGAACTGGTATCTATCCTTACCCTTTAATATATTAGCTGTTAATTTAGATATTTGTTGACCTGTTCTGCCATGCTTACTAAACTGATTAACAGCATTCATTCTAGACAACTCTTTCAAGAACGTCAACTGTCTAGTTATTAATGCCAACTCCTCTTTCATAATTGCAGCTATATCACTTCTAATAATTCCATACTTCTCTTCCTTTGGGAAGTAAGTTTCTAAGAAGTAATTCATAGTGGCGTTATGTCCAAATGGATTATTAATGTCCAAGTCAGTAGTAGAACTGGCATCAATAACAGCATTAAGCATATCTATAATTTTAAATGCCTGGTCTATTTCCTTTTCTTTATTACCATCTAGTACATAATCAGATACAGAAGGAGCGTTCTCTAATCTTCTATTCTCGTCTCTTAATAAATCAAAGATAGTAAGTTTACTTCCATATACAGTATTAGTAAGTTGGTCAAGGAAATCATATACTGGACTAGTTTTGATTTGCAAAACGTCCTTCCTCAATTGAGCTATAGTAGCATTAGTAGGATTAGACATTACAAAACCTTCCATATCTTTAGCCGCTTGTACAAACGCCTTCTCGAAGTTATTTATCCTTTCTTCAGCTTTCTCCATTACTACAGGGGCGTCCTCTGAAGGATATACATCTCCATTATTGTCCATGAAGTCTAGAGTATCATTAACAAGTCTCTTTCTGTGTACATCAGAATGAAGAATGTTATGGATATTATCTATAACAGTATCTAGATTATTACCGTCTATATCTTTTAATGCTTCTAATAAGGCATCGTATACGGGATGTGGCTTTCTATTTCCGTCTTCATCTAAAAACGGCACAACAGTAGCAATACCTGGTAATACCATATCAAATGCCGCTTCATTAGAGATTTTATCTCCAAGTACACTTAATAGGATTTCCTTAGTATCAGCATCCATAAATCCAAACTGCATAGCTTGTTGTATTACAGCTTGTACTCTTCCGATTACTTCTAGATTCTGAACTTCAATAGCTTGACGTCTTAGGTCCGCGTCAACTTCAGACTCGCCTTCAATAGGAGAGAATCTCTCTCTTACGAACTTCTTGTTTAGTACTGGTCTAATATTCTTATCTCTTCCTAATTTGGAAATAAGTACTTGTTCAGCATCAGCACCTTCTGGTACATCTAACTTGTCAACAGTAGCTCTTAAATCAATTAGGTTATTATATGCCCATGCTTTGAACTTATAATAACCATCATAAGTTACTGTGCCTTCTTCAAGTTTAGTAGAGAAATCTTTATTAAGCTTCTTAAATATACCATAGGCTGTATCAAGGGCTTGCATCTTGTCTTGCTGTTTATAAGATGCATAATCAGACTCGTAACCCTTAATTTGCTCGGGAGCCATATCTTGGAATCTTTGTCCTGATTTAAACTCAACAAAATCCCTAAATGTTGGTGCATAGAAGAATGCATTTACACTATTATCAATAGCGAACAGCATTTGCCCAGTATAATATTCAGAGAATGTTCCGTCTAGGAATTTCTGTTTCTTCAAATCAAGGTCAGCCTTCTCTTGTCTTAACCTTTGTAAGTCATCCGCATAAGTAGTACTCTTCTTACTTTCCGCTCCAGTGTCTTGTGTATTAGACTCTAGTGCAGCTATCTTTCTACGAACTTCTACTATATCAGAAACTAAACTATTAAAATCCTGAAGCATTTTGCCATTATATCCATTCTCTATAGCTCTACCAAACTTTTGCCCGTCTGACACTTCAAAGCTAGCTAGAGCTTTCATCCTAATGTCTCCCATTACCATTTTGTCGAGAAGCTGTTCATCAGAGAAGTTAAGCCCTTCTTGATTAATAACAGCATCAAGATGTTGAAGGTAATTCTTGGTCATGGTATAGACTGCTTCATTTTGATTGTCACTAGGAGTGGTAGGAGAGGTCCATATTGTGCCTTGGTCTGTGTCTTCTGTCTTAGTAGCAGACAGATTCTTATTACCAAGCTTGCCCTTTCTACGCATATCGTTTAACTCCTCCATTAGCTCACTAGTCCTGCCATTTCTAATAAGGTATATAAGTTCTTGGTTAGTCTGTTCATTGGTAGCCTTCCTATTTTGTGCAATATCTACACCATAAAATATAGCACCACCAAGGGCCCCTCCAAAGAAGTTCATACCATATCTTTCAGCTGCATTCTCCCAAGCGTCGAGTTTTTGTTTACTCTTAGTGTAACCCATTTCTTGAGCCCAATTAAATGTAGCTTTTGATAGGTCAACTATTAATTCTTCAGACATTTCTTCCAAACCTTCACCAATAGCCTTACCTACAAATCCAGTAGTATGATTTCTAATGTCAGACCAATAATTGGAAGAGTATTGTTTAGCGGTATTAAACATCTTGGCTAGCTTATTAGGCTTAGGCATGTTACTAGTAGCAAGCTGACCTAACCCCTTATTAATTTCTCCAGTTACTTGTGAGATAGCCTTTCTATAAGTAAGAGCATCTCCTTTAAGTTCTGGGAAGAATAACTCACCAAGTCCAGTTCTGTCAACTGCATACATACCAGCTACTGCTCCCCATGCAATTGCAGCTGCTTCTGCCCTGTCAGCTCCTTGCTCTATAGCATCTTCAAAAGTCTCAAGACCTTGCATCATAGCCATGTAACCAAGTGCTGTATTAGCTGCCATTCTATTATTCCTTTTAAGAATAGTCTCAAATGCTTTTGTTCCTTTAAGCCTATTCATTTCATATAAGCTACCTATAGCTCCTTTGTATTTATCAGGATTAGAAGCAAGTAGTCTAGTTGATTCTAAGTCAGCAGCTTGCATTGCAGCTTTGTACTTTTTGTCCGTACCTAGTAATGCGTTCATACCTTTGAATATAGTTCTTTGCTGTCCCCACTGCAATGCTACGTCAGTTACTAAGTCAAAGAAATTTTCTGCTGACATTAGCTTACCTTGTGAGTATTCAGATTTAGAACCTTTAAATGTTCTACCTATACCTTGAATCAAGTTAGCAGTAGGGGTATCTTCATTTAGTCCTAGAGTAGATTTATAAATGGTAGGTAATATATCCATTAACTGAGCACCAATCATAGCTCCTCCATATACCAAATTTACATAAGGCACAAATAAAGGTGCTAGTGAAGTTACGGTCTTCATAACAGTACCAGTGACAGATTTATCAAGTTCGTCAGAATCAAAGAAGTCATATTTATTAGCAGCAGAACCATCTACTGTGAAACTGTCAAACATAGATTTAAATTTACGACCATAGGCTTCTCTTCCAGCTAGTGTCTCATAGTAATAAGTTCCCTCGTCATTGTATTTAAGGTCACCTTTGTTATGTTTAACTATTCTACCAGAATATGGGTCTTTATGCTCTCCGTCTGAATCCCATTGGGCAAGTACTAAAGGTTCTGAAAGTGATTTCAAGAAACCTAATGGGCTGCCAAATAAGACATTGTCATTAGGAGTATAGTCTTCATACTTACCAGTTTCATAGTTAAATACCTTCTGTGTTTGTGCTAATTCGGATGCTGTCCATTCTCTATTATCTGTGCGTCCTATTTGTGACACACCAGTCTTCAATCTATCAGGATTAAGTACCCTTCTAACATTAAAATTAACAGGTCTATTCTCTGCATCATTAGGCTTTAATTGAGAATACGGGTCCCAATCAACATCCTCCATGATTGTATCCTCGAATTGGTCATTAGCAAACTTTTGATAAGTAAATGCAGCACTGTCATACTTTTGATTGAAGGCTACTTCATTAAACTTACCATTTTCATCCTTAAACATTTCTTGGACAAACTTACTATTCCTGTAAGTATTCTTATCTAGTAATCCAGTATTATCAGCTGTTAATCCCACATCTCTAAAGTTGTCCATAGTAAATGAAGGATTCTCTAATTGAGCTACAAACCAATCATTAGGTTTCTTTATATCATTCATATCAATTATTTAATATTTTAGATGTACTTGGAGTCATAAATAAGTCTAGCTTAGCTGCCCTATTTGCCCTTCCTTTCAAGATTGTCATGTCTCCCCAGTCAGCTGGTACAGTAGGATTCTCTCCAGCGACGTTAAGAGCTAATCCAGCACTCTCCCTTAGTGGCATATAAGCGACTGTTTTATATATGTCATCATAGGGTTTCATTCCAAGTGTTCCTTTAAATAAATTCTCTATATCGTCAGGGTCTACATTAGGCATACTTCTAATATTAGTCATATAGCCTTCCCCTGCCCTATCTACATCAATTGCACCTTTCTTGCCGCCAAACCATGGGTCTTCTCCACTAGCATACACGTTAGTCATTAAGAAAGGACGGAATTTAGATTTGTCCCAAACTAATCTTCCGTTAGCATCTTGTACCATATATCCTTCTAAATCATGTTTCATAAGTATACTCTGTACTTCATCAACACTTATATTAGCCCCTCTGGATTCTATTTCTTTCTGGGCTTCAATAAACCTAGGCATAAGTTCGAAATCTGGAGCTATACTACCGTTTTGGTCATATGTATATGGCAGGACTGCTCTAGCTAATTGAGTTCCATCATAAAGCACCTGTCCAAATTTAGAGGAATCTACTTTCTGATTACCTAAATGAATACTATTGCTATCAACAATACCTCCAATTCCAGACATTAATAGCGACTCTAATGAGCCTTTAGCAACTAAATTACCGTCTTGTCCTTGTGGAGTACCATAAAATACAGCATCCGCTTCCATTTGGTAACCTTGTCCGGGATTAAGTATGTATTTACCAGCATCTCCATTCTCTCCCATGTAATAGGACATAATAGGTTTAATTTGCATGGTTTTGCTAGATTTAGAACCAGATTCAGATGCTCCCTCTGTAGCATTTTTATCATAATCTACTTTAATAGAATAGTCAGAATCAATTCCGGATGAAATCATTCCAGCTAATAATTCATATGCACCTTTAGTAGGGTCCAATCCAGACAATGCAGCCTTACCTCTTAGTAAAGCCTTGGCATTATTAGGCATGGTAGACAGCAAGTAAGTAAGAGCTACTCTAGCCTTCTTTGATTGGTCAGTATTACTTTCTGTAATTTTATACACTCCGTCCTGTCCAGCAGCTAGTAATTCGTCTATTCCCTCCTTTATATCTTTACCTTTCTTAGTTTTAAAGAACTCTTTAGAAGTGCTATCCTTACCTATTTTACCAATGAGGTCCCATACTGTCTTATTAATACTATCCATGCTGACTCCATTAGCAATTACAGTTGATATATTATTAGCATACGGCAATTTATTAGCTCGTAGGTCAGCCAGGTCTGCATTAGTAAGAACTCTATCACCTTGCTCTAGAGTTGCTTTAGTAGTAATTCCGTCCTCTCCCATCACATAATATCTACCGTCAGTAGTAATCGCCATTTCACCAAAGGAGCCGTTCTTCTGTGATTCAGAGATAGCATTCTTTAATTGTTCTTTACCTTCTCTAAGTCTTGCCATTAGCTGAAGTGTTCTTCTATAAGCTGTGGCAGTCTGGTTTGGATTGAATGGATTATTCTGATTTGCAAATAAGTTGCCAATTTCTTCAGCTACTGCATCGGTGTCACTAATAAGACCTTCTTTATATAAAGCAGTAATCAGTGACTTATCTATACCTCCTATTGTATTCTTATCTGCTTCTGCATTACTACTCATTGCTCCTTCAACGTAGGGAGCTGTAGGTTGCGGTTGAGGAACGTTAGTATAGCTAACAAAGGCGGGAATACCCCCGCCCTGTAGCTTCTGTATTTTATTTATTATTTCCATGACATTCCTTTCTTAATTAGTTCAGAAGTTAATGAAGACATATGTTTAATCATATCAGCATGTTGCTTCTTCGCTGCCATTATATCTTTATGGAATTGCTTATTATCTGCTAGCATTCTTCTGTTGAAATCCTTAGCTCTTTGAATTATAATCCTTTCCTGGGCTGTCAATCTTCCACCTTTAGCATAAGTGTATGGAACACTAGGAGAGGGAGTATTTCTTTGGAACATCCAAGGCATTCCGACATTGTTTCTAGAGTAATTAAGCATATCTGTATTGTATTGTCTTAATAATTGCTGCTGTTTAGCTGTGTCTCCAGCTTGGACTGCTGCATCATATTGAGGTTGCATTGTAGCCAATAATCCTTGCCTATAAGATTCAGCATCGTATTGTTTACGAGCTGCTCTATTCTGTCTAAACTGATTCTCAATTCCAGACAGGTAAGGATTGATAACCTGTTGATAATTAGCTGTAGTCTTAGCAGAATCAATTTGCGCCTTAGCAGCATCAATTTGTAACATAGAAGCTCTATTTCTATTGGCAACATCAGTTCTTCTAGCCTTAGCAGCATCTGACTCTTGTTGAGCCATCATTCTTGTCTTATAGAACATATCAGCATCAGCCATATCTCCTTGGAATCTTATATCACCAGCTTTGTTCTGTGCTTCTAATTCTCCAGCAAGCTGGAGTGATGCATCAGAAGTTCTAGGTCTAGCGGCAAGAGATGTCAAATTAGAAGCTTGCCTATCAGCAGATGCTTTAGCAAAGTAGTTACCAGTAATAGGTACAGTGTTCTCATACGTATCTATTAGTAATGGTTTTAGTCCAGCTTTATATTGCTTAGCTGCCTTATTATTAGTTGCTAGTCCTCCAACCATCCTGCCTAATGCTATTACATCTTCTGGTAATATACTGAAGCCTCCTTTATTTTTAGCAGTTCCTGCTCCAGCACCCGGAGTAATGTTTCCACTACCCTTAGCCGTAGGAGCTTTAGCTGTTACTGCAACTTCTGGCAATTCAACAGAAGCCGCAACATCATCATTAGCAGCAGCTCTGGTTGGTAACTTAGTTGGCATTGTAGACTGTGGACTTCCACTAGTAATACCTGCCATCTTAGCTTTAGGCATAAAGTTTAGCATTCCAGTATTTAAGTTCTTAATAACATCAATATTGTCATTAACTCCAGCTCTAACTTTAGCTAAATTGTCAGCACTAATATTGTTAGTTCCTAGATGTCTTAACCAAGTTTGGTCTCCTGCATATCCGTCAGCTGTCCATTGAGTACCCTTGTCAGAACTTCCACCTCTACCTGTTATTCTACCAGATTTAACCAGACTAGCCATAGTTCCAGTGTTTACTTTAGTATTAGTATTAAAGTTAGTCTGATAATTAGCTACATTCTGATTATAAGATAATTTAGAAGCTCCGGGCTTAGTAGCAGTAAATCCAAGATTACTGTAATCTCTTTGCATATTATTGTATGTACTAGCATTTGCTGGGTTAATCATGCCTAATGTGTCGTTGTAACCAGCACTTCCTAAGACGTCCGTGTTCCAATTCAAATCATTAGCAGATTGTACATTACGTATAGCTTTACCTCCTTGATATTTAGGAATTAACACTCCTCCGTTAGCTTTCTTAGTAACTCTATCATCTTTAGACTTCTTCTTAGTCTTAGGCGGTTCTCTCTTGATATGAGCAGTACTGCGCTTAGGGGGATTTACCAGTTCCCACAAGTATCTTGCGTTCTCATCTTTAATAGTGTTAGCCGTGGGAGTCACAGTAATTTCAGTCGGAGTTGGTGGAGCATATATATTCCTTCTAGGAGTCACATCCTCATATCCAAAATCCTTCTTGCCTTTAATTGCTTCGTCCCATACTTTATTGTATTCACGCTCAACTGCTGGTTGGAATATATCTCTATAAGCCTTCTCTTTATTAGTCCTAGCTGCTCCAACTAAAGGCTTTTTAGGTAAAGGTTGATTAGTAGCCCATGCAGTCAAAGCTTCGTTTCTAGCTTTTTGAGCTTCTCTAGCTTCAGCCTGCTTATTAAGTCTTTCATTTCTCATAGCTTCATTACGTCTGTTTCTGTCTCCCGTAGCTCTAGTTTGTGCTAGCTTATTTGGGTCCGTAATGTCTACAACTTGTCTTGATTTACCGTCTCCCATATAGAATACCCTGTTAGACGTAGTCACTTGATTAGGAGCAGGCAATGCTAGTAATTCAGAAGGCTTAACCTGACCTTTATTAAGGTTCCTGTATTTTAAAGAGTTGTACCATTGAGCTGGCTTATCAAGACCAGGAATAGATATAACTCCAGTTTGCATTCTTTTAACTATTCCCTTCTCTGAATTTGAGTAAACCAGAGGTACTTCAACATCACCTTTAGTAGTGCTAACTATTTTAGTTTTGTTGAAGTTATATTCTGGTCTTACTACAGAATTAGGCAGACTGGTTATGAACGGGTTATGCCATGAGAAATTAACCTGACGACCTAATCTATCATCACTCTTAGTAATTTTCTGGAAAGCTGCCTGTTGGTCTTTGAGTTTACCATGACTAGCTATCTCGTCCAACTGTGCTCCGGTAACAGTGTATTCTTTACCAGTAGCACTGGTTATTACATGATTTCCAGTAGCAGCAGCATTTCTAAGTTGTCTAGACTGTATTTGACGTTTAACACCCTTACCACCTCCAACTACAACTTTTATTAATTCAGCCAAATTTCTATAATCATCTACAGACAGGTCTTTTGGATTATTAACTAATTTTCTAGCTGATTCTATGCCAGGACCTGTATAATTTATTGCAGCTGCTGCTGACAATAATCTTGGAGTCCATTTTATAAGGTTCTTAACTACTTTACTACCTTTAGCTGCTGCACCAAGTCCAGGGATTAGTCCAACTGTATCCAAGCCTAAATTCATAGCTAGACGTCCTGCATCTCCCCAGTCAAGACCGTCTTGTCCCCAATCAGCTCCGAAGTTAGCCAAAGTTCCTGCATAACCTACAACTCCAGCTCCTGGTATCATAGATATCAAATCAGCGCCTATAGCCCCAAGCCTTGCATAATCAGCAGCAGTAAATCCAGTGTCTGCTGGTTTCCTACTGTCATTAACGGCTTGTTGTGGAGACTTACCAGACGCTACAGATTGTTCTACTTTAGCTTCCTTGTCAGCTTGACGTTTAGCGTCCCTCTCCTTAATAGCTTTAAGTATTTCAGCATTAGCAGCATCTCTATTAAAGCCTATACTTCCTCCTTGTTGGAAATATGAACCTCCTCGCTTCGGTACTTTAGGAGCAACTCTAGGTTTTGAATTGCCAGTAGGATTCTCATAATGGGCATATGCTATTTGTTGCAGAGCAGGTATGTCTAACATAGACACTTCCTTGTACTGCTTAGTTTCAGGATTATATGCTATACTAGTATAATTATTGAAATCATATGTAGTAGGCACTGCTACAAAGCCATCGCCTATGTCTGGGAACTGTGACCTCATGACGCTTAAAGCGGCGTCCATATTATTAACTATGTGCTGTCCGTTGTCTGGCCTAAATGAAGTCCTTCCTAACACATTAGCAAAATAATTTGCCATATCTGGTTGACCCTTTAAGTAATCCAGTAAATTGTCAATATTGTAATTAGGATTAACATTACCAAAATGTCCTGTCATAGAGGACTTAAATGGATTATTCTTCTTATAATCCTCAAAATACTTCCTAGTAGCTTCAGTCTTCAGTTCAGCCTTGTTAGTATCTATTATTTCTTTCTCCCTATTAGCTTGGTCTCTTAAACCTTTCTCTACATAGGCGTTAATTGCTTCATCTCCTAATATACCTTTGCTTTTAGCATCTGCTATTAAGGATTCCCTGTAAGCATCTATCAAGTTTACATCACTATTTCCTTTAGAGACTTCATCATTTAGATAAGCGCCTAAATCTCCATAGCCCATAGCGGCAGAGAATTTTAGGTCTTCAGGGTCATATTTATTGTCTTCTAGAGCTTTTAATAGATTAGAGCTTCTCTCTATCCAATTCTCTCTAGTTCCGAATACATCTTTGTTATATTCTGCTTCTGGATTATTAATGAAATCATTATGACTAGATTGTATTGCTTGTCTTAGGAATCCTAAGCGGTCTTGCGAATTAAACTTCCTCCATAGACTATCATCCCAGTTTCCTCCCATAGCTATATTAGCTAGTCTTTGTTTAAATGAAATTGGAGCTGCTTTAGTTTGAGGTTTCTCTTCAACCTGTGCCTTATAAGGACTCATACCTTTAATATAGCTTAATGCATAATCACCAACTCTGTTAAATGCATTATTCTCTGTATTCTTAGTACCTAATCCTAGAAATTTCTTGTCATATTTACCAGTACTGCTCATTTGCCCAGAAGCATCTGTAAAGGTTCCGTCTCCATTCATAGTCACAGTCCCGGACTTAAGACCCTCTATGAATTGACCAGCAGCCTTTCTGAATTGGTCAGCTTTGTCCCCTTTTAGTCCGTTATTCTGTATATAGGTGTCAATGTTTCTATATAAGCCAGATACTAAATCTGATTTGTTATATTTGTTAACATCTTTCCACTCAAACAGCTCTGGTTCTTGTGAGGACTTGCCACCAGTTTGATACTTTCTTATTGCTTGTGACATATCGTATTATAAACTAAGAAAGGGACATATACTGTTTGATATATGCCCCTTTCTAACTTGTTAAATGATTATCTAACTCTTCTAAGTTTAGAACCATTTCTTGCAAAGGTTGGTTCCTCTTGAGGAGCTTCTCCAGGTCCCATACCTCCCTGTGCTGCCGACATAAGAGTCTGACATACAGCTAGAGCTGCTTCGCAGTTACCTGTTTGCACTGCCTGTGCTGCCACTTGAAGAATCTGTTCCATAGGATTACCTGCTTGTGCTCCTTCAGCAGGTGCGCCTCCTGCTGCTGGGTCTTGTGGTACAGGAGCACTCCCACCCTGTTGAAATTTTGAAATTTTAGATTGAATTTTCATGTTAATTACTATTTAACGTTAAACATTAACTTTCCCACAAAGTTAGTTATACTTAACGATATTACCAAATTAATCTTTTGTTTCTACATATTCAGGCTCACGTTCATCTTGCTGTTTTAAATAGGTAAACATCTTCTTCCCGAGTGCCTTATAATCTCTATCTGCCTTAGATTTATCTGCTCTCTTAGCCATACGAATAAGAGTTTTAGTATTCTTTCTACTAAAGATTCTCTCTCCTCCATTTAATTCCATTTGAGTGGAACCATCGGGAGCTATAACCTTCATAGTTGGTACTTCATCATCGTCGTCTATGTCAAGCTCATCTCCTTCCTTAATTCCAGAACCTTGATTTACTTCTAATACAAACTGCACATCATCTTCTTCAGCAATAGTTTCATCGTGCGGTTGTCCCTTATAAACTGATATTACTTCAAAATCTTCATCAATAAATATTATATCAAGTGGAATGTCAGTATCTTGCATCCAGAAACCAACTGTTTGAGGTTTATCATATATGAACAGCATACCTTCATCTTCAGCAAGCTCTTTCTTGCCTTGCAATCCTTTGGTCTTCTCCTCATCTGTTTGAGCTACCTCTACATTATACTTCTTATCGCCAATTTCTATTCTCATTCTACTACCTCCATTAGACCTGTATTGTCAACAGTATTATTAATAATTTCGTGTGCAAGTAATTTGCCAGCTTCTATAGCCGCGTCATCGCTTCCGTCCTTCATAAGTTCTTCTAGTTTCTTAGTGACTTCTAACCTGAAGATGATTTCATTACGCTCAATTTCAGCATGTTGCTTCAATTTACCACCTTCCTCTTCCGTTACTACAGGTATTCCTTTACTAGTTACTTGTTCATACTCTGGACTAATATCCTCCAAATGATGCTTGTGTGCGTGTAATGCTCCGTCTGGGATTACATTAACTTTACCTCCCTCTGCGAACTTCTTTGGAACATATTTATAATAATCTCCAGACATATCTAAATCATAAGCGTTTCTGAACTTTATTGCTTCTGGGTCTTTAGAATTATACCACTCTAATTCATATTTAAGAGTTGGATGATTCTTAGCCTTCATAAATTCATAGATACCTGTTTTAGGATTTAGATAGACAGAGTTTAGGTGATTCTTCCCATTCCTTAAATCTTCTACACTAGATGTTCTCCAGGCCTCTAATTCCTCCTTAGGAGCTAACTCAAAGGCCCTTCTAAGATTATATGAAGTAGTATCGTTTCTATCAGAAGGAACAGTTTCATACCAAGACTCAAATGTTATCTTAGGAGCCGCTCCTGTAATTCCGTCTACCTTACCTCCCTTTTGAAGCTTATTAACTTCTCTAGCTTTATTAAGAACTTCTCTAGCCCATTGCGATTCAGCATCTAGTATCTTCATTCCGTTTCTACCAACTGCCATATTTCTATAACCTCCACTAAGTGCTAGTTCGTTTCTAAGACCAATTCCACTATAATTAGAAGCTGCAAATGCATCTTGTGCTTCTTGATTAATATCAGATACCAAATTCTGCTGCCGTTTAGCTTCTGCTATTTGTGCATTAGCTTTACGTCTAGCCTTACCACTGAAGGCTCCGTACTTCTTACCACTTTTGGTGAGAGCATCATCTACCTTAGCCATCGAACCTCCATAAGCTGAACCTTGCTGTTCCCAGGTTTCGTTATCTTTATAAATAGTATCAGCCTTCTTAGCTCCGAAAGCATTTACTAACCCCATTGGAGTTAACTTCATAAATTTACTATCAAGAATCTTATCAGTAGTAGTCATTTGGTCGGTTCCTACTCCTAAAGCTGTAAGTCCATCTGACAACATACCACCAATCTTCATTGCCCCTCCAACGATAGTTCCTACTCCAGGTACACTAGAAATCATATTAGCTGCTGCATCATATCCCTGATTTAAGCCAGTAGTAAGTGCTGATTGCTCCTTCTTCGGAATAAAACTGCCAATCATATCAGCATAGCCTCCTGCCTTAGACATGGTGTTACCGATATTTGCTTTACTAAACAGCCCTCCACCAGGTTTAACAGTACTTCCAGCAGTCCCAGTTGCCATATTAGCAGCTGATTTAGATAATCCATTGACAGCTTTATTAGTATTAGCATTCATTAGTAATGCCTTAGAAGCCATGTCACCACTAGCCGCACCAGCTTGTAATAAAGGATTATTGGCGGGAGAGAATTTATCGAAGTTAGCGGATTGTAATCCAGTCATTGCTGTATAGAGGTCGCTACTAGACTGTAGGGGAGTTATACTCCCCATACCTTGTCTTAATAGCGAATTTCCCCATTGGAATTTCATAATTTTACGCATAACTTATTGTATATAATGTCTTTAATGCTGTTATTATTGCTAACTCTTCGCCAGTATATCTTACTCTAATCTTGATGTATTTGTCTCTAAGTCTTGCTTCCTTCCTACCACTCCACCAATCAGATGTGTCTATATCTTCAGGTCCATATCCTAAGTCTATTAAATCTTGAGGCATATAGTCTTCCACAGGAGTTTCTGAAGTTATATCAAATCCTTTTAAGTCGTTTGGTATAGGAGAATTACCTACAGAGATAGGAACCTTATCTATAGTTTCCTTAGTAAGTTTTGCTGTATTCCATGCTGGCTCGTTTCGCTGTACAAAGATAATAGGATTAATTTGAATATTCCAAACATCTCCTTGATAATTCATATTTCCTCTTAATCTTCCAATTCTTGGGTCTTTAATATCAGCAGCCTTAGCATGAGTCCAGACTCTAAACTCATCTAGCTTCTCATTATAAACTATTTCAGAACCTGATAGATTAACATAATCCTTATTAGGAGCAGTCTTACCTTTGTAGTAATCCTCAATCTCATTGAATGTATCTACTCTAGCATAGTATAATGGGAACATTGTAGATTTCACTTTCTGTCCCGTAGGTTTCCAGTTTCTAAGAATGTCTCTTTGCTTACCTCTTAGGTCTAAGAAATTCCTGTTGTACAGTATATCAGAACCATTATATTGATAGAAGTCTTTAGTAGCTTCTTGTCTTATATACATGTTCTTCTTGTCCTCATGGAACTCATAGCTCTCACCTACTACTTCATAATGGAATGAGTCCGGAACAGCCTTGTTACTTACAATTTGCAAATTCTCAAATATTTTATGCGTAGCCGGATTGTCAACTACTACAAATTCATACTCAAATGGATGCTGTTTACCATACCAATAACATGGTTTAATTTTATCCTTAATATCAATGATTCCAGACTGTCCATGTTTCCAGAAGTCTGTTGTTAAGTTCAAACCTTCATTGACTCCATTGTCTAGTATCTCTTGCTTAGTTATGGCAATTGATGATTGGTACAAACCTAAATTCATTGATACAAATTCCTTCCATCCACTTAAATATTCATTTATATCAGTCGGAATGTCTCCTTCAGAGGAATATTCTCCAATAATGTTACATTGTATATTTAGCTGTATCACAGGAGCATCCCAATTAGGAATTGAAGTCATAATTAATTTACTACCTAATTCTGTATTTCTAATTTTAAAATGTTTGTAGTAACCAAAATTGTCTCTAATCAGTTCATATGATTTGACTGTCTTTACTTTAGTTTTATCATCGTTGGGCAGTGCTCTGTTAACTATATACAAGTCAGTTGCTTTACCTTCCTTATCATCTTCCCAATTATCTATAACCACACTTTCCAATACTACACCATCTTCAGATGTAGAATTCTTTTGAGACGCTGCTAACTTACTAATCCATTTAGAAGTCTCTCTATTAAAACTAAAATGGATGTTGTCAATGTTGGCCGAATAAGAAGGAACCCAGGAATAAAATGTAACAAATTTCTGCATAACTTCATTGTAACAGATGTTCCACACTTTCTCTTCAAATCCGTATAAATCATCATAGAAAGTGAACATAACATCCTGTTTGAATGCATTATAATGGCCCTTAACGTTTCTAACACCTATTACCGGGGTAAGTTCTCTTTCACTTAGCGTAATATTCTCATTTAAGAACTCCTGTATCTTGAAATCAGATATTATTTCAAACTGGTCTCCATTAGTTCTCCAAATCTTCTTACCAACAGTATCCACTCCATAAACGAAATATGGGGTCTGTACGACGCTTTCTGGCCACTGAGTACCATAGGTATCTGAAAGCATCTTTGGATTCTCTGGCAGCACGTTAGAGGTGTTAATGAAGACATTTCCACCCGAACCTTCTCCTGCTACAGCACGTTCATTAACTGGAATTAGAGCTATGCCATGTTCAAATATACAGAGAATATTGCCAAATAGCTCAGTCATTTTCATAATTCCTCCGTAAGTTCTAGGATAGTCTCTGTAATGTGTTAATTGAAATACTCTAAAACCGTTCTTGAATGCGTCCCCAACAGAGATGTCTGAATATATGATTCGGGTGTCAAATCTATTCTTTATATACGGAACATCTGGTAGTGTGAATGCTTGTTTCTCACTGACAGTGGCACTATAACCACTATTAATAACACTAGAATTAGGTATTTTATAATTACCTTCTACGCTAGTATCTTGTAATGGATAAAATCCCCTTTGTAGACCTGTTAAACCTTCTTCTGTTGGGTAGCTAGGGTCTAACGACCGTATAGAAAGGTTGTAAGAAGACCTAATTTTGAAAGTTATCCAACTTCCTAGTTTAACTGCATTAACGTCTCCTCTATTAATCTTTGTATTATTCTCCGTATTCTCTATATCATAATTATCTTTCCATGTGTTAGAGTCTACTATTTCATCATTTATCGGAGCTGAAGGGTCTTGAAAGTTTCTATTTAATCTATGAGTGTATGTACATATATAGCAATCTCCTCTGTAGAATACTTTAGTATATCCCTCGTTATCACTATTTATTAGTGAATTATATGTCTCATTTATTCTGTCAATTCCTAGTCTATCACCTATAGCGTAATACGGGGAGTTGTCTTGATACCTAATATTAAATAAAGAAGTAATATTGTATGGATTATACCCAGGTATGTAAATGTTGATAATAGTACATTCGTCCACATTTCCTATTATACCTAAATATGAGGAATATATTCCTCTAACCAGGTTATTAGCTTCTTTGACCTTGTTTTCTCTATTTAAATATCTAAACCTAAAGGCTTCCTCTGCTTCTCCAGCTCTGCCTCTAAAGGCAATGTCTTCTACCTGAACAATTGGAGTATTGTCTGGCACTCCAACTATTTTAACATTACTGTAATTAGTTTCTTCTGACTTAGTATACGTACTTACATAGTAATGTCTATCATTGTACGGAGTTCTATCCAAATATCTATTACCAGGTTGCCATTCTGACTTTCGTACAGGGTAAGCAGTGCCAGTAAATAACTGATTGAAGAACGATTGTCTAACAGAGTATTCAGGACATATTGCAGTGAATGCAGATTGGTCTCTAGAGTCTTGGGTTAGGTAATATAATCTAGCGTTATAATCTTGGGTTAACACTCTGTCGTTGTCTAAGAATCTTTCAGTTATGTAATTGTTTCCATTAAACTTGATTATAGGAATTTGCGATTCCTCATCTCTAGGCAATACATAAGCTTGTGCAAGAATTGTAGGAATTCTCTTTTGTCTTACAAAGAACAATCCCTGTACTAATCCAGACAAATATTCAGCAACTTCTTTTGGAATATAGATTCCAAGTCCATAAATATTACTATTATTAACATCGGAGTAATTAATCTTAACAACACCTTTAGAGTTCTCGTAGTTCTTTGAGGAACTAATTTCAAAAGTCGACTCGTCTACTTCGATATAAACCCTTTCTCCTTCACTGTCGAATATGCTTCTGTTAGTCTGAGTATATCCATTATCCCCAAATAGCTCATTTTTAGTAGGGATGACATTACGACCTCTAATGTTGTAAACTGGTGACAATGAACCATCTTTCATAACATACACTACTCCCAATCTATATATCTCCTCGTTCCAGTATCCTACACTGTAATAAATATTATTAGTATTATAATATTCATACCTAGAATTAGACATACTATTATCTAGATATTCATATGTAACATCACCTATCAAACTGTTGGAATCTGATACTTCTAAATATGGTAATATCCTGAGACTTATATCAGACAGGTCTCTATACATTAAATCTGGCTTGTTTATATTACCCATAAACAGCATATTTTGACATACTGCTTGAGATTTGACCTTATCTGCTATAAAATATGTAATATTTATGTCAGAAACAGGAATTGTGTCAGTGTCCTCATCCCCGGTCATTATAATTCCACAATATCCATTTCTAACAACGTATTTCTTATTTATTTTGTGGGCTGTAACAATTTTATTACCATCCACATCAGAAGTAGTTCTAGTATAGTAGACTTTTATATAATCATAACTTCCATCTATATCGTCAACCAATAAGCTAATAGACTTATTACTCAACTGGTCCTTAAAGCCTCCGTTAATTGAGAATGGGTCTTGGTCATTACCAATAAAACATGATATAATACCGGATTCTCCAACAAAATCAGTCTCATTGTCATCAGCGTCTGCATATTTAATATATATAACATAGTTACCCACCTTCAAATTCCCTCCGGAAAGCACTCCATTAAATTTAATAGTAGGAATAGTATTAATACGTTTGTATAGAGAAGTATCTAGGTCAAATTGCTCGTCATCATATAGATTAGTATCATTGTTGCCAATTCTATCAACTACTTCATATGTATTGTTTTGCAATACGGAGAATCTACTATTTATCAATCTGGGGATGTTTCTATTATCATTGAATATTAGGTTTACAGAACCATCATATGATGGTTGAGTATCTATAACCAAAGGATTATTTAAACTAAAGTTCAGTGACTCAGTATCCAAGTCTATTATAGAACCTCCTTCTATAATATTGGATTTATCGTATCCAACATCCCCTGGATGTAATCCATTACTATCTGTATCTCTGGTAAGTCTATAATTCCTAAATGGATTATATTCATACACCAGCTTTCCCTCTGGACGTATCTGGCTTAAGAAATATGAGATAGTCAGAGGACTAAAATCAGGAGCCTGATACTCAAAGGTCGTGTCTCTGTATTGATTTAAATTCATCATAACTTAATATAGATATTGGGCCTGTCCATACCTAGGAGATTTTAATGATATGTCTACTGATGGAATTCCATTAAAGTAAATTCTAGTATTTGAGTCGCCAGAACCTCCTTTATACATACTCCAGCCTCCTATCTGACCTGTTGTTCCCTTAGCTAATAGTGTAGTACGTCCTCCCAACTTACCTACTTTCAGATTGGCAACTGTCCCAGCTAGGCTTGGCACATCTTCTGCTTTAGTAACTGTTTTACCATCAGTATAATATATAGTGGATTGCAATAACGGTTGACCAGACGAATCAGATGTAAAGACATTATCATCTACTATTAAGGCTGTATCTATTCCGTTAGCAATAAAGTTGTTACTTTCTACATAAGATTCTTGCATACCAACTGTAGTTATAGTAATAGTTAATATATCTGTCTTGCTATAACTATCCTCTACATGGAACGTCGCTGACTTTGTTAGCTTGTTTATTATATCAGTTTTAGTCTCTGGTGTTAATAGTACATCAGATGCGACCAAAGTAGAGACATTATTAGCCATTAGACTATTATATGATACGCCTTTGTATGATAACATTGAATCTGTACCTCTCTTAGTAGTCTTGATGGAATACAATACGCTAGATTTATAATCATCATTGTAAGCATAATTATTGGCGTCTAATGTCTTAAGTATAGTTGACCCCGGATTGTCAGATGTAATGTACACTCCAGCAAATGTATCATATACTACTTGGGGCATTTCAACACAGTTAGAATCCCCAAATGTAAAGAACTCTCTAACTACCACATATCTACTTCCAGTATACCACAGTAAGAACTGGTATCTAGCAGAACCAGTATTCTCTAAGGCTGTCCAACAGTCATTTCCAGTGCCACGCCACCAACCTTCTCCGCTATACATAGTAGGTCCTTGAAGTACTACACAAGGTATATTGCCTATTGTATCTCTAATAGCTTGACTGTAGGCATCCCAGTAGTTTGATAACCAGAACTCTATAAGTCCGTCTCTGTTATCCCATTCATTCCTTATCTCCCATCCACTTTCAGCATCTCTGTGCCCAGTTCTGTTAGCGCAAGAGAATCTTATCCAGTGGTCGTCTCTATGGCCACTCCGTTTGTTATAGTCTACTGCTACAACAAATGATGTTTTAGCATACGCCCCTAAATCCTTATTATCAGCATCTAAGTATTCATATCCAAACACGTTAGAGAAATTATTCGTGGTGACAAATGGAACAAATTGATTGGATATAGAAATATTTTTAATTAAAGCATTACCTACAATTTGCGATAGCATTTTAGTTTCAATGGTAACTGTATCAGTATTGAGAGCTATAGTATATTCATGTTTGTCAAACTCATCACTTAGATGCTCAACTGGACTAATAGAGGTCTCTTTGTCAATTATCATATCAAAGTTGGACCTGTATCCCTGGAACGGTATATTACCTATCTGTAAACTACTATCGTTCTCTAGAGCATATGTTGTAACTATTCCACTCTCATCTAAGGTAAAAGGATAGTTATCAGCATTTGCAATAAAGCTAGTGGAGCCTAATTTACTACTTATAGAAGATTTGGCAGCTTTAATTCTATTAATAACGGTAACATCAGGTATTGCTGGAGCTGTTAATCCTCCATTATATATTGGGGCACTTGTAGTTGTAGTCTCTTTATGATTAGTTATTATTTCTAGAGATATGGTATTAATACTTTTGATATAATCATCGCTGAATTTATAATAATCATCAACAAAATCCCCACTAATAGAGTTGAAGTACATACTATTATACAAATTGGTTGTAAGCATCCATCTGTAACCAAGTACTCTAGTTTCTAATTCTGAACTACTTGACTTACCTATCGTGCAGATTATTCTAGCTAAGTATAAATTTCCTCTGACTATACTAGAATCAAATTGTATAGTTTCAGTAAATACTCCATTATAGCTTCTCTTTCTGGATGGAATCAAGGTTTTAACTGGGGCACTTATATTATTTAGTATATCGTAAAACTCTATTGTCACGTTATCAATCCATGTTCCAGTCAATGGATATGATTCTAATCCCCATGTTAAAGTCATAGATGCTGGATTACAGTAGTATCTCCAGTTATTAATTTCTGTAGACCCAGTGCCTAATTTTGCAACGTTGATAGTTCCGTTAGTTATTAGTCCAGTTAAAGGAGCATACGTCATACAAGGTGTAATGGAATAATTTAATAATCCTTCAAATGCATCTAACTTAAGATAAGCAGATTGGTTTTTACTATAATAACCATTGTCAAAATCAAACAAGGGGTATGTATTCAGGTCACCTTTGTCCACCATAAATGGAATTTTATAACTAGAATTGTCTACCCCAGTAGTCTTTAATAAAGTTCCATTTATAACTTGACTTGGGACAAATTCACTTTCAATCCCGTGATAACAGTGATAAGTATTCTTAAAATCATCAGAAGCTGATAGATATCGTTCCGGATATTGAGAATCATAAACTCCATCTGGGCAATTGTATTTGTAATTTAAAGTGAATATCAAAGTAGTCCCAGTCTCTATAGGTGGCAACCCATCTATAATAACATCCGAATCATCTTTGTTAATATATCCTTCCACGGAAACGTCAACTGATGTAATAGTGTTTAATGTGGCTATTAAAAATAACTCACCAAACACTTTGTTGTTATAAGTATTAGTTGCTCGCTGTTGTCTATAAGTGTCAACATCAGAAGGGGTTCCATCAAAGGTCTGAGTGAAAAAACCAGAATTTAGTCTTATAATAGGTAATTCGGTGATTGTAAACTCTATTTCTTTATTGTTTTCATCAAATCTTCTAAGTTTATCAGTTATATCCCTGAAGTTATTATTAGAGTCTAGTACTGCAACAGATAAGGTAAGCAATTTATTCTTTGGACTAGTTACCTTTCCATTTGTAATATTCATGCAATTAGATACAAACTTCTGCAAAGTATTTAAATCAGATTGCGATTTGAGCAATATTGAGAATTTATCACCTGACCTAATAATAACATCATCTGGAAATAGTTTTAATTTGACAGCAAATTGTGAACCTGGCGCTGTTAAATCTCCAAACGACCCTGGTTCCAATATAGGTTCAGCAGCGTTACTAATTTCATTACTACTAATATTACGCTCTGGAGACGGGAATGAGCCAATCTGGCCCTTGTTAGTAAGAGGGTTATATGATGCAACATATATTATTCCTCCATATTCTTTAATTCCAACTGGAACATAGCCTGAAGGTAAATAGGCAGTTTCAACTCTACCATTACCCATATCATTCTGAAGCACAAATTCATTACCATTATAAGTAATCATAGTAGCATTCAGAGCACTTGTAAGTACATTGTTAGGAGTGGTTAATGGATTTAGGTCCATTATCATTCCATCTCCAAAGGTATTTGTTGCTTCTTGTTTCATTGTTATAAATATTCATAATTGTCGTTACTTACTAAGATGTCTTCAAACTTAGCATTTCTATCTCTTGTGAACGCTATCTCTGGATACTCACACTTAAGTACTTCTTTCTTATAGGAGAATCCTAAATCTACAAGCCCTTTAAATTTTATGATACAAGGACTGCCAGAGAATGATAGTTTACACTCATCTAGAATCTTAAACACCTTCTTATTATTGAAGGTGTAATATTTCCTCTTCCTGCCTTTCTTATTAAAAGATTCTAGTAGTTCTTCGTATTCTTCATTGGTTAAGGCTACATAGTAGTACCCGTCCCATTGAATCTTCTTTCTAGTATACATCACTCTCAACTTGTTCTGCATCTTTCTCCTGTAATATCTAAAATGCTTAATAGGATTCTTAGTCAACTCCCCTATATATAACCAATATTTATATTTATGGCTATTAAGGATTGTATCTCCTCCTCTTTGGTTTAAGAAGTATATTTGTCTCCAGCCATATCTAACAATAATTTCTATGTCATGCTTACTAAGATATGGAAATTCCTTCATTATTTCGTCTGTATAATCAGTAAACTTCTTAGTAGTATTGCATTCCATTGTTAGTATTCTCTGTGATTACGTTCTTATTAACAGGGTCTAGATAGGCCATCTTCTCCCTTTGTATCTCTTGATTCTTGTAAGTTAATACCATTCTATATCCGCAGAAATCAGAAGCTAGAAAGTCTACATCTTTCCACTTACCAAATCGTCTAGCTTCGGTAAATTCATTACCAGAAACTCTCTTCATGTATAACCAGGCATTTCTTCCTAAAGTTGGAAGCTCGAATCTATTGTTTCTATATATAATATCATCAATTACTAGCTTAACTGCGTATTTAAACACTTGCTTAGCAATTACTTCTTTATGTCTATTACCTATTAATTCCTCACATGTCTTACTATCCAAGTCAAGTCTGCTGGTATCAAAACCAGCAAACATGTCATGGATGTTAAAGGCATATCCTAAAGCATAATTCATATTATTTTAAGGGCTTATATGACTTATTAAATATCTTTCTATTCCAACTAGTTTTGGCATCTAAGATTTCATTCATGTCATTTTGACTTAAATGGATTGAAACTCTGGCTGCGTCACATAGTTTCAGCCATCTTTGTTCCAATAATTGTGCTTCCTGTAACATATTCTGGTTGTGATTCTTCCAGCCTTCTTTAAATCTCTTAGTGCAAGCACAGTAACATGCAATGGCGTCTTTCTCTTTATAATTGATTTCAGGTAACCCGTCCTCATCTACCATAATGCCCTTATAGAGAATGTTTACCTGTCCGTAGTTCTTTTCAAAATATAAAGTATCCCCTACTCTTTCAAATTTGGCATACTTGCCACTTATATAGAGAGGGTCACTATAAAGCTTTCTTGATTCTATATAGTTTTCAGTAAACTGTGAAGAGTAATCTCCGTTTACTGTGTCATTCGTAACATAATTCCACTCTTCAAAGCCATAAGTGACTGCTTCAATTATGTCACAGTTGCAAGGTAAATCCACTGTGTTGTCAGGGCATTGAATATCAGTAACATACCTGTATAATCTAGTTCTCCTGTTACCTATCTTATGCCAGGCAATCAGTCCAATTTCTTCGAACTCTTCAGGAGACAATTCTGTTCCATAGAGCAGATTCATTTGATAATAAGCTGAATTAAAATTCTCCATTATTTAGGTACTTGGTCATTAGGTAAAACAGGAGCTGCGAGCTGCCTATAATAACGAATCTTCTTTTCAGTTAGTCTCTTCTTAATTTCAGCATCAATGAATGTCATATTATTAATATCAACAGGGGCACAGCATCCGAACCAATCTAATTGTCTAGGGTCTTTTAATATTGCCACCACTGTTACTTTCTTTAATAATGGAGCATTAAATACAAAGCAATCATACATGTTATTCTCGTTAGGAGTTATATCAATCCACACGTATGGTTTATTCTTTCCTCTTACTCTATATTTATGATACTTCATTACAATAGGATTAGTATAATATATAAATGGATTACTCATATCAGTAGCTCCTATATATTCTATACCATCTTCTCCGAACTCTGTAAGAAGTTGTGGAATTTCAAAATGAGCAGTTAATGTGTCACATGGACTAGCATTACATCTACACCTTTCGATATTCTTACAATCAACTTCTATGCAAGGTATAGTCATTAATAAGTCCTTCTTAGGAACTAATCCCTTAATAAAATATTCCTTAATAATTTGAAGTCTTTCATCAACGCAATCATCCTCTAACTGTTCTAATGACATTGTTGGAGTGGAGCTATAACCTCTAAGACCACTCATTATGTCATTATATATGGCTGACGATAATTTCTCGTAATATCCCATATGATTATAATAAATAAAGGCGAAGGCGTATGACGCCCCCGCCTTCAATTACTGTTTTAAGTTGTTACGCTTTTGGCTTAAATTTAGCATCTGCTTCTGTTTTAGTATAAACATCAGCAGCGTTAGCCTTGTCAGTCTTCAATTTAGCAATTTCAGCTGCATTAGCACTGCTAGCTTCTAGAGCTTGTTGTGCAGTTTCACCTGGAGTAACTTCTTGACCGATAGTACCTATCTTAGCAAGAGCTGCTTCAAAATCAGCTGCCAAATCTTGTTTAACATAGAATACATGAGTCGTAAGTGACCTTGTAACTTCTCCTACAGCATCTCCGCCCATAATGCCTCTATTAACGCAATAGTTAATAATATACTCATTATACTTAGCTCCTGGAACAGGAAGCTCTTCTTCGTTAATACCAGCAAAGCGTCTAGCTTCCATAGTCGGAAGTCTTAGGTCTTTAAGAATCATCCAGTAAGTACCGAATCCTTCTTTAGATTTCACAATAGTGTTTTGTCCATCGTAGTCTGGGTCGTCAGCCGGAAGTGCTGTTGCAATCGTTTCAAACTCTCCACCAACTAAAGCAGTGTTCAAGTCTGGATTGAATTTCTGAATTTCAGCTTTAGTAAATAGTTGATATTCATCCATTCCTTCAATAACAAGGTTGTTACCATTTGCACTAGCTTTAATCCAGTGGTCTCCATAGATAGTCTGAATCTTCTCAATTACTCTAGCTGCTTCTTTAGCAACATCTGCTGCTGTAGCACTTGCATTCTTAATTGCAAATTCATACATCAAAGGTTTACCTTTGAATACAAAGTCATTTGAGTAATAAGAGTTCTGGCTTCCAGATAGTCTGATGTAAAGAGCAACTCTATAATTACCTACACCTTGATTGCTCATAGTGAAAGTAACTTTACCAAGTACTGGGTCTGATGCTTCTTTCTTATAGATTGCTACTACGTTTGGTTTGAGGAATTTGTTAACTCTTTTAAATTCGAAGCTACCTACAACTCCACTACCAGTGTCTTCAGCCTGTGCTGACCATTTTGGTTTGCCACTAGAATCTAAATTAGAATTTACGATTAATGTGTTTGTCCACTTAAACATAATTTAAATAATTATTTGGTTTGTGTCTGTTGCTGAGCTGGATTTGCAACTGACGTTGATATCGGAATATGTGTTTGTAATCTAGGATTACCTTCGTTCTCCAAGATTATATGTACCAGCTCATTAATAATCTCGTGACACACGTAATCAGGAAATTCCATAATTTGGGATGTGTCTTCTGTCATATCCATCTGTTCTTGTGTCAATCGTATAGTTTGTGGAGCTTTCAGGTAGTCCACATATACTTTTTTTAACTCAAATAGAGTGTGGTCCTTCCCGTACCGTATCTCCATTCTAACAGTAGAAGGATTACCGAAACGAATCTGTCCTTCTCTTTCTACTGTGGTAACAGCATTACCACCAATAGAAATTGTTCTTGGCAATCCACCAGCTACATCTGTAGCATTAGTATCAGTATCTGTCTTAGCAGAACTAATATCAGTACCATGTGGATTATTAACAGCATCATACGGGTTAGTAGGATTGCTAGTATTTATGTCAACATTGTGTATGTAAAAATAAGGACGTTTATAGCTAGGTCTCATATAGATATTCTGAATGATTTGAGACCATGCGTCAGATGTTAAACGGCTAGCTCCGACTTGAACTCTGGAGCCAGCGTTATAACATTTGAAAGTCTTCTTTAGTTCAAAATCACATACACAATTAAGTAAATGTAAGTAATCACTAGGTAATTCCACTTCATACGTCGCACCATATAGTGAATCAAGACCTTCTGTGTCTCCGTAAGCGGACGTAGCAAGTGTTACAGGAAGGGCTATTGTAGCTTTTAGAACCCTAATGTCGTCAGTAGTCTGTTGGTTAATATCATATATATTATATCTCTTATTAATATATTGATATATAGCCTTATTAAAGAAGTAGTTAAAATCCTCTAATAATAGAGTCATAGACTGTACTTTATTTACTTCAGTAGCGGTTCCTTCATAAACCTGTCTAGCAGTCATTATTTAATATATTTACCAGTTGAAGATGACTTTTTAGTCTCTTCATCTTTTATTTTGTTAGTAAAATCAGGCTCTGGTTGTTCATACAGTTCCGGATATGTGTCCCTCTTAATTAGTTCAAGAGTTCTTCTATTCTGTGGACTCTTCATCCAAGTAATAACTGCATCATCACTTGCGCCCAATGGTATTTGATTCTCGCTATATAGATATACTTTATTCTTAACGTATATTACACGTTTGTCTTTAGCATCAATAAACAGAAGTCTAAGTGCAATGTCATCACCAGTGTATAGATTAATAATCTTCTCTGGGTCCTTAGACGCAATGTTCATCAAGAAGTCTTCTACGTCGGCATCAGGAGCATTACGCATGTTACGTCCAAGCAATTTAGCCATTTTAAGTCTACCAGCAGCACCTTGTGGGTCTTTAATGATATACTCTTCAGCATCATGGATAAGACGTCTCTTATTAACACGCTTATTAGTTTCATAACCAGGTCTTTCAACGTAAAGTTCAGCTCCTCCGTATCTTTTAGAGTCACCGTCAATCACTAAATTGCCATTTTTGTCACGTTGGTCACGAGACATAGCAATCATAGGACAGTGTTGAATAGAATACCATTCAGCTGCTTGCCAAGGGTCATTAAGGTCAAATGTTTTACCGTCTTCAATAATAAATACACGGTTCTCTGCAATCAAGCATTTACCTTTATCTTCTTCTCCTCTTAATAGCATATCACCTTTACTATCTACTGGTCTTACACAGTCAGGATATCTACCTGTCTGTGGGTCTCTAACTGGATTAAGGAAGTACTTTTGTCCTACTTTACCGAATACACTTCTTAAGACAATTATGTTGTCTGTTTCATTAGCCATATTATTTCAATCATTTACTTAATATAAATTACTATCTTGTAAAATAATGTGAGGAAGGTCTATGCCTTCCCCACAATATCTACTTATTTAATTACACTTCTTTCATAATAAAGCTTCTGTATGGTGAGAATACACCAACACCAGAATAACCCCAGTTGATTAGTTTAGAAGCTGCTACAGGGCTAGAAACTACACCTGAGCTTAGACCATCAAGTCCACCAACACCTGGATATTTATTAGAGATGAAGTCACCACCTTTAAGAGTGAACATTTGAATAGCTGGTTCTCCACTTACTTTGTCAGCAGTCAAGTCTAACATTAGCATGAAGCCCTTGTCGCTACCCCATTCACGAGAGAATGTACGGTCAACCTTGAATGAAATTGTGTTACCACCGATTTCATAAGATTGGAATGTAGCACCAACGTCAACATAGCCGTTAGCTTTCTTAGACCACAGATAAGTTCCGCAAGTTTTGAATCTTGCAAGCCATTCTGATAGACAAGTTTGTA
>OJNQ01000277.1_pt1 | contig 39336 bp, 34 predicted proteins | sample 1597621 | NCBI WGS metagenome assembly OJNQ01 (sample SAMEA2452137, study PRJEB22498) | human gut metagenome | reverse complement strand
TGCGATATTTTTCTATAATATCAAATTCTGTAAAGCCCAAAGTAGGGTGAATTTCCGAAATATTTTGTATCTTAGCCATATCTTTGTTGGGGAATTTCCCCCGTTTTGGATTCCAAACCTTATTTGCGGGGGAATACCTAAAGATACAAAAAAGCCAACTAATTCGCAACATTTTGTGTATGAATTAGTTGGCTAATTTTATACTATTTACTGAATATCCCTAATGAAATAATATCGATGATGGGGAAATGCCTGTAAATAATGGCAACAGAATCCATCGTATTCGGTTTCAATATGTAAAATGCATGATAGATATTCGAATTGGCTATAAAATCGGTAATCTTTTTTTCTTTTATTATGGAAGGATAATTCTTGTAATTTAATAAATATCGATTACTGGAAATATTGGCAATGGAAAATTGATAATCGGACATACCTGAATTTGCAAAAATGGTCGAATCGTTGATTAAATATACACAATCCGCAGCTGTCAATCCCACTCTGACATTGATTTTCTCTGGGGTGTATAGAGGATTGGAGAATAAGCTATCGGTACAAAATAAAGTATATCTTAGTTTTTCAATAATAAGAAATTTATTCGGGGAATGCCGGTAAACCCTTGGAGTTAGATATTCATTGGGGCCCCGTCCTATACTTCCGTAGGTTTTTAATAAATGGAAAGAATTTAGGGAATAATATTTTAAGAATTTATTCTCGTCCGTTTCTGCATCTTTGATAATCAATAAGGTATCTGAAATCCAGATTTTTTCAGGATTCAATAATGTCGTATCCGTTAACGCGATAGAAGTCGGTGTTAAATCGATGACAGGAAAAGTATTTAAATCTTGTAACTCAACTAGTTTACATGAATATGGTTTTTCTCTGGAGGTACAAGATAATACCAATAGTAATAAACATATATAAACTGTTTTTTTCATATTTAATTCTTTATATAATCGATAAATATATTCATTATCATTTTATTATCGAGAGGAGAACCACATAAAATTTTATTATCTTCAATTAGAAATGTTTGACTACGAGGAATAAGAGGATTTAGTTTAAAAAAATTATGAGTATAATCAAAGTAGAATTGAAAATCCTTATTTTGCTTAATAATTTCATCTAAACGTTCAAATTCATCTCCTCTATTTGTAATAGATTGTTGATGGGCGGATCTAAGCATAGCAATAAAGGATATGGTATTGTAACAAATTTATACAAAAAATAGTATTTCACTTTCTTTTCCATATAAAATATAGGGCGGTGAGCAGCAAAAGGGCAGTAAGGGCGAAAGCCCATACATTTATTGCACGGGATTGCGCTGTCATGACGTAATCTTGCGGCAGGAAACGATAGGCATCGAGTTGCCAGGACAGTTTACCTGCGGTGGTTTGCCGGGTGTTGCTCGAGAGAATTTTTCCCGGTAAGAGCAATTCATATTGAAAAGTAATTTCATAGAGATCCAGAGAATCGAGTTTATGGTTTAATTCCGGGTCGTCGAGTGAGTCTATCCGTTGTCCGTGCCGGCTAAAATAATCGGTTTTAAAATAGTTGTCCAACATCTCGGGAAGTTTTGCATCGAGGGCATCGTATTTGTCCTGGTTCAGCCGGAAAATAGAGTCTCTGGCAGCTTCGAAACGGTTTTTGAACGGATGGTCGGGAAGAAGCCGGTCGATAGCTGCATAACTTTCGGCAAAAAGATTGTGATTTAGCCAAAGATAGGCTTTAGGTTCGATTTTTGACAATAAATCGCATAGTTCAGTGCCGTTTTTCCCTTGAAAAGCCGGATCATTTCCCTGAAACCATAGTGTCTGTTCCTCGGAGGTAAGATAATGATCCAACGGAATCTTGGTGAGGACTGAAAATGGGGGATAGGTTTCGGTATAAGAATAATAGGTGTAAAACCATCTGAATTCCTTCTTGAAAATGATAGAAGGTTTACAAACACTCCATAATCCGTGATTAAAATGAAAATTTTCAGCCATGGCCTCGACTGACGGGAAGCGACGGGAAGCGACAATTGTCAGGCGGGGTAATGTATCTGTTTGGAATAAAGCGAAATTTACAACAGGCCATGTTACTTTTTGTTGTCCGTTATAGCATTCGACGGTCCAGGTCGTGTCGAGTTGGATAGGAAGCGGATTCGCAGTCGTATCTCCGGCAATAAAAGCAGAATCCCGGGTCTCCACCGAAATGGAACGGACACAAGAACCGTCCCGGTTGACTTGGGTTTGCATTCGGTAAGATCGATGGGTGCAGGAAAAAAGGGTAAATACCACCAATATCAGGCTGAGATATAAATTATTTCGTTTCATAATCTTGAATTTTTTGGATGAGTTGTTTGATCTTTTGTTGTTTATTCATTCTGCTTTTTAGTTCAGAATAGAATATCGTCCTTTTTTCCTGGCTGGAAAGTTCGGCCGGAATATACGAACGGTCGGCATTATCGGGCGGACGATTTATTTCCTCTGTTTTTGTTGTCGGTGAGACGACCGGTCGGTAATTTATTTCATCGATCATCCATACCGATAATACCGAAGCAGCTATACCCGTCATTATAATTCGTATTTTAGATCTTCTACGGATTACAGGCTGCTCGATTTCCTTCATAATCCGTTGGGTCAATCCTTCGGGATCAGTGACTATCGGAGCAGTGTGTTGTAATTTATTCAGAATAGCATTGTACTTGTCCATAGGATTTATAGGTTTAATTTTTCGATTCTTTCCCGTATGTATTTCCGTGCCAGATATAAATTACTTTTTATTTTAGCACTGCTGAGCCCGCTGATATCTTTCACTTCCTCAGCCTCCAGCCCTTCCAGGTCCCATAATGTAAAGATCAATTTTTGCTTGGGCGTCAATTCTTGAGTGAGGTAAAGGATGATCTGGATCAACTCCTCATTCATCACTTTGTTCTCCAAATTTTCATCGGAAAGTTGTTGATAAGCTTTTAGAAAATCAATTTCCGAATCATGTACGATCGGGCGCTTTTTATACGAACGCAATGAATCGTAACAGAGATTGACGGTGATTTTATATAACCAGGTTGTAAATTTTGCTTGCAAATTGAATTGGGGAAGATGAGTCCAGACCCGGATAAATGTTTCTTGTGTGATGTCCTGGGCTTCTTCATAATTACAAAGGAGTCTAAAAGCAAGGCGAAATACAAAATCCTGATATTGTCTTACGAGGAGACTGAAAGCATAGCTGTCTTGCCGTCTGCTTTGTTGAATTAATTTTTGTATTTCTAGTGTTTCCATAATTTATTTTGTGGATTCACTGATATAACGCAGAAAATCCTTATCGGTCGAAAAATTTGGGATTCCGGGACGGACCTTTTGTCCGGTTTTATATCAGACTTACCGCCCGGTATTTTGTTAGTTGTAATGGTTACAGTGGTTAAGGAGTAACCATAGAAACCGCTGTAACATTGCTTATCTTTTATTTTAGAAGTAGGTGAAAAGAGAGCTTGCTTAAAATGGGACGAAAAGTCCGTCCCGGAATCCCGGGAGAGGTTAATATTTCAGCCATTTGTAAAGTTCTTTCCAAGTGACTTTTTTGCCATACATTAAAATACCGATGCGGTAAATTTTTCCGGATAGCCAGGTAAAAAAGATAAAACTGACGATTAATAATGCCATAGAGGTCAGGATTTCCCAGGTCGGTACTCCGAAGGGGATACGGACCAGCATAACGATCGGTGAGGTGAACGGGATCAACGAACTCCAGAATACCATCGGGGATTCGGGACTTTTCATGGCGGCGAAACCGATGTATAACCCGATGACGAGGATAATCGACAAAGGGGTCAGGAATTGTTGCGAATCGGTTTCGTTATCGACGGCAGCACCGATAGCGGCGAATAAAGAAGCATATAACAGGTAGCCTCCGATAAAATAGAATAAGAAAGAGGCCAGGAATTTAATGATAAAGATCGGGTCGATGGTCATCGCAACCTTTTGGATGATTTGCATTTTTTCAGCGCTCAGATTCCCTGTACCGGCTATATCCGGCAGGCCGCCGGCCAGGTTGCCGGCATTTCTCAGTGCTTCCAGATCGATGCCCGGCAGGAAGAATGTTTGCATGACCAGGATCAGCACAAGGCCGAATACTACCCAAATCAGGAATTGTACGAGGCCGACAGCTGCTACTCCGATGATTTTACCTAACAGAAATTGAAACGGTTTGACAGAAGAGACCAATACCTCGATAATCCGGTTTGTTTTTTCTTCGATCACTCCTTTCATGACTTGAGAGGCATACATGAATATAAAGAAGTAGATAATCATGCCGCCGATCAATCCGATAGCCGAAGCGACTTCCGACGAGCTTTCTTTGGCTTCGCCCGAGTCGGTGATCTTTAACGTACGCACCAGTACAGGTGTTTGTGTGGCCGATAATTGTTCTTCCAAATCGGGGACTTGTGATTCGGCAATGACTTTTGCTCTTTTTATGTCTTCAATTTTTTTGCGCAATTGGGACGCGATTTCATTTTTCAATTCCATAGGAACCTGAGAGAAAGAATAGACCGGAATTTCCGGGTGATCCATAATATTTTCCGGGATTGAAATCAGGGCGTAATAGTCATGTTGCCGGAGAAATTCCGAAGCTCCCGATTCATCGACCGGGGTATTCAGATATTCGAATGTATTGTTGTTGATTTGCTCGAATGGAGTCTCGAGTACTGACTGATTGATCACTGCAATTTTACGGTCCTGTGTGTCGTCTTTCAGAAGCATCCACATCAGGAAAGCATAAAAACCGGCTAAAAGAATGGGAACGACGAGTGTCAGTACCAGAAAACTTCTTTTCCGTACTCTGGTTGTAAATTCGCGTCCTATGATGATAAGCGTTTTATTCATTTCAGATTTATGATTTGGGGTTTACGAAGTGGATTATTCTTCCTGTTTGATGTCGTTAACCATTTCTCCTTTCACTAATTTGATAAAGATATCGTTCATTCCCGGTATGACCTTTTGATAAGAGATAATATCGGTTTTGTCGAGCAGACGACGTAATAAAGTATTGGTCGGACAAGCCACGAGGCGTTGCAGGACCAGTTCGTGTTGTCCGTCTTCTATTTTTTCGGAAAGCAGTTCATATTCTTCTCCGATCACTTCTTGCGGATGAAAATCCGGTTGATATTTACAGATGAGTCGGTAAGTATTGTTGGCATACTTATTCCGGATCTGATTGATCGGGCCTTCGATAATTTTTTTTGATTTGTTAATCAAGGCAATATGGCTACAGATTTCCTCGACGGAAGCCATATTGTGGGTGGAAAAAATAATGGTCGTTCCTTTTTTGCGCAGTTCCAGTATTTCTTTTTTCAGGAGTTCGACATTGATGGGGTCGAATCCGCTGAACGGTTCATCAAAAATCAGCATTTCCGGTTCGTGCAGGACGGTGGTGATGAATTGCACCTTTTGGGCCATTCCTTTGGATAATTCTTCTACTTTCCGATCCCACCAGGCCTCGATTCCGAATTTCTCGAACCAGGCTTTCAATTGTTGAATCGCGTCATGACGGCTCACTCCTTTCAGACGAGCCAGATAAACGGCCTGTTCACCGACTTTCATCTTTTTATAGAGGCCTCTTTCTTCAGGCAGATAACCGATGCGGTTCATGTCGGCAGGTTCCAGTTTATGGTCTTTAAAATAAAGTTCACCCGAATCCGGTCCTGTAATCTGGTTTATAATTCGGATCAGAGAAGTCTTTCCGGCTCCGTTGGGGCCTAACAATCCATAAATAGCTCCTTCCGGGATTTCGATAGATACATCGTCCAAAGCCCGGTGATTGGCATAATTTTTAATAATATTTTTAGCGACAAAAAAACTCATACCTTTTCACTTACAACAGTTACAAAAGTTACAACGGTTATAATGGTCAGGATTCACGTCTAAGATCCTTGTAACCTTTGAAATCTTTGTAACGACATAAATTGCAGAATTAAATTGGTTGATAAAGTCTTTGGACTTTATCAACTTTACCAATTCATTATACCTGCCATTATTATAAATACAAATGCTGATATGTTAATACGCTCCTGTGGTCGGCACATTTACATATTAGCACATCAGCATAACAGATCAGCTGTATTCAGACAGCTTCATTTTCTTCCATTTCGATCATCAATGTCCCCTTCGGAATTTTATCTCCTGAGTTGACATATATTTTTTTGATTTTACCCGAAAATGGTGCAGCCAGTTTGTTATTCATCTTCATAGCCTGAAGAATCAGAAGAACATCTCCTTCCTGGACTTCCTGGCCCTCTTTCACTTCGATTTGCATAATGGTTCCCGGAATGTGTGAAGTCAGCAGATAGGGATTCGGTTCTTCCCATTTTTTTCGGTTTACCCATTTCTGGGTAAGCTGAGTTTTATATTCTACGCCATTCAGCAGGAATTTTTCATATTTAACAGTCATTTTACCTCCTTTTTAGTGGTTCTGAAACTTTTAAGTCTTTCAGTTTAAAAGTCCGGGAATTCCTGGACTTTATAAACTCTGAACACTGTTAGAACGGAGGAATTCCGTGTTTCTTAGCAGGTGTCATAACGGTTTTATTACCGGAGACTTCGATAGAATGTTTCAATAACAGGCGTGTTTCCGACGGTTCGATCACCGAGTCGATATATCCTTTGGAAGCTGCTACATAAGGATTAGCAAATTTCTCGCGATATTCGGCAACTTTCTGTTTCCGTGTTTCTTCCGGATTAGCAGATTCTTTTATTTCTTTACGGAAAATAATGTTTGCTGCCCCTTCCGGTCCCATTACGGCGATTTCGGCTGTCGGCCAGGCAAACATAAAGTCGGCTTTCAGGTGGCGTGAGTTCATGGCGATGTATCCACCACCGTAAGCTTTACGCAGGATTACCGTCACTTTAGGTACGGTAGCTTCACTATAAGCATACAATACTTTTGCTCCGTGGCGGATCACACCCATATGTTCCTGTTCAACGCCCGGTAGATATCCCGGCATGTCTTCGAAGGTCACGATCGGAATATTGAATGCGTCGCAGAAACGGATAAACCGGCCTGCTTTATCGGCAGAGTCGCAATCCAATACACCGGCTAATACCAAGGGTTGATTGGCTACGAAACCGATCGTTTCTCCATCTACCCGACCGAATCCGACAACGATATTCTGTGCAAAGTCCTGTTGTACCTCGAAGAAATCGGAATCGTCGGCAACGGCTTTGATAATATCTCTTACATCATAAGGCTGGGTAGGATCTGCAGGAAGGATTTTTTCGATATTGTATTCTGCTTTCGGAGCTTTTGACGGAAAGGCTTTCGCTTTACGTTGATTGTTCCAGGGGATAAAGGTGAGCAGTTTTTTTATTTGTTCGAAACATTCTGCTTCTGTAGAGGCAAAGAAGTGGGCATTTCCACTGATACAGGCATGAACGCGTGCTCCTCCGAGGTCTTCCATACTAACTTCTTCTCCCAGTACTGTTTTTACTACTTCCGGACCTGTGATGAACATTTTGGAAATATTATCTACCACAAATACGAAATCGGTCAATGCCGGAGAATAAACGGCTCCACCAGCACAAGGACCCAGAATAACGGACAATTGAGGGATAACACCGGAAGCCTGTGTATTGCGGAAGAAAATTTCTCCATAACCGGCCAGTGAATCCACCCCTTCCTGGATACGTGCACCACCCGAGTCGTTGATACCGATGATCGGCATCCGCATTTTGATGGCATGATCCATAATTTTGGTGATTTTACGGGCGTGCATCAGTCCTAACGAACCTCCTGCAACAGTGAAATCCTGAGCATAAATAGCAACGGGTTCTCCATAGACAGTACCGGTACCGATAACGACACCGTCGCCGTGAAGAACTTTCTTGTCCATATCAAAATCCTTAGATTGGTGCTCTACGAACATGTCGTACTCGTGGAAAGAACCTTTGTCCAAAATCCCCTCGATACGCTCACGGGCTGTCAATTTACCCATGGCGGCCTGCTTTTTGATAGCATCTTCGCCACCACCCTGAAGTACAATTTCTTTCCTCTTTCTTAAGTCAAGAATATTCCTTTTAAGTGACATAGTAATTTAGTTTATTATTAACTTGCGTAATTCCTTCTCAGAAATTAACACACCATTTAAACTGCAAGGTTACGTAAAAAAAATGATTTAAAAAATACCTGTCTTTATTATACTAATCGGTATCTATTGATATCATTGAGGGTTGAAGTCGAAATTTTAACGATTTATTTGAAAAATTTACTATTATCTGTATTTATTAATAAATGGGGAGGGGGATTTGTTCTTCCGGGGTTTTGTGGTGTTGCAGATAGAGACTGTCGATGATACCGTCGACCAGGCCGATGGTAGGCACGACGATATGCTTCGCTTGGGTATGCTCTGCGACTAGCAGGAAGATATCTGCGGCATTGGTAATGACATCCGCACGGTCGGGTTTCAGATTGTATAACCGGGCACGTTCTTCTAAGGAATAGTTTTTTAGAGTGTTGTTGAGTTGTACTAATTTTTCTACCGGGAGAGTCATTTTATTTTTGGCCGGAAGTTTAGCTAACCGGAACAATTTGTTGATATTTCCACCGGACCCGATGATCGTGATTACCGGGTATTGTTTCCGCAATTTATTCAGGTCTCTTTTCAAACGGTTGTATACGCTGGGAACGACTTTTCCTTTCAACAGACGTACGGTTCCGATGTTGTAAGAATGTGAACTGCGGAGTGTTCCTTGATGGATCAAGCTGATTTCCGTGCTACCTCCCCCGACGTCGACATAGATATAATCGGCGTTTTTATCCGCCAGGTATTCGATGTGATTATCGTATACCAAACGGGCTTCTTCCTCTCCGTTGATAATATCTATCCGGATACCTGACTTCCGGGTGATGGTTTCGATTACTTCTTTCCCGTTTGCGGCATCCCGCATTGCCGATGTGGCACAAGCCCGATAGGCATCGACTTCGTATATTTTCATCAGTTGCCGATAAGCCTTCATCAGACGGAGTAGTTTTTTAGCTTTACTGGCCGGTATTTCACCTTGTGTAAATACTTCTTCTCCCAGGCGCAGGGGAACCCTTAGAAGGAGCTCTTTTGTAAACAACTGTTCCGCTGTTTCGGGATTGATACTTTTGATCAATAATCTGACTGCATTGGAGCCGATATCGATCGCTGCATAATTTACTTTACTCATGGGGTATGTTATTAGTTGTGATTTCTTGTATGTCTTCCTGATAATAGTGATATAAGGCCGATTGTGACCGGAATAGCGAATGGTCTTCGTTTTTCCAGGGGATATTCTGTCCTGTGCCGTCGACTTGTCGTCCCTGCAGAGAGTCTTTCAGGCCATATTCGACGATTCGTTTCAATTCGGTTTGAATTTCCTTATCATAAACGGGGGTAAGTACTTCGATCCGGTTGTCCAGATTCCGGGGCATCCAGTCGGCAGAACCTGTCAGGCAGATCATATCACCTGCATTTTCGAAAATGAAAATTCGCGAATGTTCCAGATAACGGTCGATAATTCCGTTGATCCGGATGTTTTCGCTTATTCCCGGGATTCCTGTGACGATAGAACAATTACCTCGTACCACCAGGTCGATCTTTACGCCTGCGGCCGAAGCTTCATAAAGCTTAGCGATCAATGTCCGGTCTGTAATATGGTTTACCTTTCCTAATATTCGGGCCGTTTTTTGTTTTCTGGCATTTTTGACTTCCTCTTCGATCAATTTCAATAGTTTGGAACGCATATCGTTGGGAGAGACCAGTAATTCTTTGAATTTTACGGGTAGATAAGGTTTTTCAATAAAGTCGAAGACATGCCGGACTTCTTTTACCAGGGTTTTGCGTGCGGTAAAAAGGGTGACGTCGGTATATCGGGTGGCATTCCCTTCATGAAAATTTCCGGTACTGACACAGGCGATATCTCCCTGTCTACCCGATATATATACTAGTTTTGCGTGTATTTTCAGACCTTCGACTCCGAATACGACTTTGATTCCGGCGTCTTGCATTTGTTTAGACCAGCTGATATTCGATGCTTCGTCGAAACGGGCGAGTAGTTCGATAACTACAGTTACTTTTTTCCCGTTTCTGGCTGCTGCGATTAAAGTTTGGATAACCTTGGAATTTTTCGCTACCCGGTAGAGGGTCATTTTTATGGCTTTGACGTTCGGGTCGATCGTGGCTTCCCGGAGTACACGCAAGAAAGAAGAAAAACTGTGATAGGGATAGTGCAGGAAGAGATCGCGGGTACGGATGGTATTCAAGATGCTGTCGTCCCCTGAAAAGTCCGTTTTGAACAATGGAGGCTGAGGGGGATATTTTAAATCGTCACGTTTACAATCGGGAAATTTCATCAGATCTTTCAGATTTTGGTATCTACCGGCTCCGACCTGAGTATCCCAGCGGTCCATACAAAGCATCCGGCTGAGGTGGCGCTGCATAACCGCAGGCATCCGGCTGTCGTATACCAACCGGATCGGTTCCCCGTTTTTTCTGCTTTTCACCCCCTTCGATATTTTTTGCATAATGCTGTTCCGAAGATCTGAATCGAGTTCCATTTCTGCGTCTTTAGTGAACTTGAACGTGTAAGCCTCGAAGTGGTCGTAAGGCCGGCCGTTGAATATCAGGGGAAGGCAAAAGCGGACGATGTCGTCCAGGAACATCAGGCATATGCGGTCGTTATCGCCGGGGATCCGGATAAAACGGCCGTATGATTGCACCGGCAAAGCGATAATAGCAAAATCTTTTTTAGTTTTTCCTGTGGTTTGCAGACAGACGCTCAGATAGATATGGTCGTCGGGTTGGTCACTGAAATGACGGAAAGAAGAAGTGAAAAGCGGGGTCGTAGAGCCGATCAGTTGTGTCTTGTAAAATTCACGGATATAGTCGGCTTGCTCCTCCTGTAATTCTTGTTCGTTCAGGAGGTAAATCCGGTTTTGCCGGAGTGCTGTATTTATTGCTGTAAATGTTTCCTCGAATTTTTGTGTATACAGGGCATTCAACCGGCTGATTTCCCTGAAGGTTTGAATGGCGGTTTCTCTCTCTGCCTTAATGGTTTTATCCTCATATTCGATGATTCGGTTGAGGGTGGCTACCCGTACCCTGTAAAATTCGTCCAGATTATTGGAGTAGATTCCCAGAAAGGATAACCGTTCGAGTAAAGGAACCGGGGCTTTTTCTGCTTCGGACAGGATTCTCCGGTTAAAATACATCCAACTGATATCCCTTTCCAGGTAGGGAATCTCACCTTTTTTCTTTGTTACTTTCATGGATAAAATACAATGTATTGATTTAATTACGAATGTATTTTATCCATGTTACTATTTAATGACAGAAATGTGACATTGTCGTTGAGGCTGGAATTGTCTTTATAAAATTTCTTTCAGGTGTTTATAATTGGAATTGATCGTATCGATAATCTCCTGTGTCCGGCCGGTCAATAACATTTTATACATGGCTTGTGCGAATCCGGTCATTTGATTCCATTCTATTTGCGGGGGCATAGCCAGTGCATTCGGATCGGTCATTACATTCAGTAGAGCAGCTTCCGGTGAGTTCAAGGCTTCGACCAATACCGGGAGTACATCGTCCGGACGGCTGACGGTATAGCTCTTTATACCCATCGCTTGAGCCACCAGGGCAAAATCCGGATTTTGCATGTCGGTTTCGTTGTCCGGCAGGCCGGCGACTTCCATTTCGAGTTTTACCATACCCAAAGAACGGTTATTGAATACAATAATCTTGACCGGTAGCTTATATTGGGCGATGGTTGCCAGATCACCCAGTAACATAGAGATGCCTCCGTCGCCGCAGAGAGCGATCACCTGTCTGCCCGGATAGGCGAACGATGCTCCTATAGCCTGGGGCATAGCGTTGGCCATTGTGCCGTGATTGAAAGAGCCTAACATCTTTCGCTGGCCGGAAGCTTTCAGGTAACGGGCTCCCCAGACACAGGTCATACCCGTATCGACGGTAAAAATAGCATTTGCCTGAGCAGTTTCGTCGACCATCGCCATGACATATTCCGGGTGAATCTTATTATCACTGCCTTTGTTTTCGACGTAAGCATTCAGGTCTTTAATTACTTTGGAATAACCGAGCAACTGATCGTTCAGAAAGCTTTTGTCGCTTTTGGCTTGTAAAAGAGGTAATAAAGCTTCGAGTGTCGTCTTGATATCTCCGCATAGCCCCATTTGTACTTTGGCTCTTCGGCCCAGGTGACTGGGATCGATGTCGATCTGAACGATTTTATTGTGAGTCGGTAAAAACGGGCCGTACGGGAAATCGGTACCTAATAAAACCAGTACATCGGCCGCATGCATGCTGTTGTAACCCGATGCCATGCCTAATAAGCCGGTCATCCCTACTTCATTGGGATTATCATATTGGATTTCCATCTTACTTTTGAAAGAATAGGCTACCGGGGCTTTCAACCGATGGGACAATTCGACGATTTCTTCGTGTGCATCTTTGGCTCCGATGCCACAAAACAGGGTTATATTGCTATTGTTGTTCAACAGATCGGCCAGCGCCTGTAATTCGGTATCCGATGGACAGGTGCGGGGATGAGTCGGATAGTTGATCTCTGAAGAAGGAATATTGACCTGGCTTTCTCCGGTCAAATCTCCGGGGATACCGATGACACTGACTCCTCTGCGGGAGAGAGCGGTTTGTATAGCCCCCTGTAGCATGCGGGGGAGTTGACCCGGTGTAGTCGCTAATTGGTTGTAATAACTGCAGTCGTCGAACAGGCGGATGGTGTCGGTCTCCTGGAAGTAGGTCGTTCCGAATTCACCTGAAATAATGGTAGAAGCGATGGCTAAGACAGGAGCCCCTGAACGGTGGGCGTCATAGAGCCCGTTGATCAGGTGCACATGGCCGGGACCGCTGCTACCTGCACAACAGGCCAGGTCGCCGTGAAGCTGGGCTTCTGCTCCGGCAGCAAAAGCCCCGGTTTCTTCGTGACGTACGTGAATCCACTGAATCCGGCCGTCTTTGCGGACAGCATCGTTAATCTTATTTAAACTGTCACCTGTGACAGCATAAATTCTTTTTACACCGGCTTTTACCAGCATATCTACAATTTGCTCTGCTATGTTTGCCATAATTTAAACGTTTCAATTTTTATATCAAACGGGCTTTAGCCGGAAAGGTTTATTTTTAACTTTAGAATCTGAAGAAAGAAGGCGATAGTTTATAAAATTGAGAGTCCGTAAAGTTTATAAAGTATCCCCGAAGGCCATCGACTTTACAAACTTTACGGACTTTACAACCGATGCTGTTATTTTATGCTTTTGCCTGATCGAGGCGCTTGACAACTTGGCCGTAGATGATCAGGGCAATGGCGGAAGCCAGTGCGATTACAGCAAAATAATACCAGATGTAATGGGCATTACTGCTGGCAGCGAGCCATTCGCTACGAGTGGCGAACAGGCTTTCGTCAGGGCAATATTTACTTAATAAATAGCCGGAAAGTCCGAATCCTAAAATGGAAGACAAAAACGAATGCAGGTGGCTGAAACCCAGGTATAATCCTTCCTCGCCCTTGGGGGCTTGCAGGGAGAAATATTCCAGAAAACGCGGGGAAATAAAAGTTTCCGCCAGTCCCTGGAAGACGATACCTACAACCATCATAAAAGCTACCGGGTGCATGGTCAGAATGGTCGATTCCGGATTCAGCATATTTCCCGAAGCCATGCACAAAGCGGACAACGGCATGATAAACATTCCGACGGTCATCGAAGTAAGGGCTGTCCGGTGACGCATCAGCTGGGTGACCAGGTTGACACACAGCACTACGACCAAAGGGTTGACATTGGCATACCAGGAAGGGGATGCGCCTTCCCCGGCCAGACGGAGTACGTATTTGGGCATGGTGGCATACAATTGATGTTGTACCATCCAGAAACCCGTAATGATCAGGATCAGGATGATCAGCCGGCCGTTAGAACATACTTTTAATAGAGCATTCCAGATTTGCCGGAAGGTTTTTCCCTCTCCGCTGTGTTGAGCACTTTTATAGAAAAACCAGATCGCTATGAGAGCCAGAAAGGTCATACTGGCCGAAAAATAATTCAAGGTGATCAATCCTTCATTCCCTAAAGCCTCTCTAAGGGGTTTTACAATGGTTTTACCCGAGAATGCACCGATATTGACCATGCCGTAAAAGATGGCGAATCCTTTGGCCCGGGTAGTTTCTGTCGTTTCTTTGGCCACCGTTCCCGAGATTACACTTTTGATAAAAGCTCCTCCGATGACGATCAGAGCCATAATCGGGATAATGCCGTATTGCAGGCCACTCTCGGTGAGGCCTTTAAAGACGGTGGTATGCCCATATTCTACCAGTCCGGCACTTTCGAGCCAGGTAGGAAATAAAGCCAGACCACCGTAACCGGTAGTCAATAAGGTGAAAGCCAGGAGCATAGAGTTCCGGAAACCGATCTTGTCGGCCAAAGCTCCGGCAAAAGTTGGCAGCAGATAAAGGAAAGCGGAGAAAGTACCTGCGATGGTGGCAGCCTGAATGTCATTGAACCCCAATATACGGCTAAGGTAGAGGGTGATCACGATAAATACACCGTAGTAGGCAGCACGTTCGAATAATTCCACGGTGTTGGCCACCCAGAATGCTTTACTGAACCTGATTTTTTCTTTGTTTTTTGCTGTCGTTGTCATACTTTTTTTGTTTTAGATTTTTTAGCACGGGGCAAAACTAGTAAAATAAACCAAAGTATGTATGTTTTGATTAATTTTGTATGCATGAAAACAGATGAAATAAAAACTGAAATCCATCCCTTGGAGCCTTTCTTCCCGCAAGGGGCAAGGCTATTGATGATGGGAAGTTTCCCGCCGAAACGTGAACGTTGGAAAATGGATTTTTACTATCCTAATTTTCAGAATGACATGTGGCGTATCTTTGGATTGGTATTTTTCGACGACAAGGAGCATTTTCTGACGGCAGATAAAAAATCATTTTGCGAACAACGGATCCGGGATTTTCTTATCCGGCAAGGAATTGCCTTGACCGATTCCGGCCGGGAAGTCGTTCGGCAGAAAGATAATGCCTCGGATAAATTTTTGGAAATCGTCCGCAAGATCGATTTGTCCGACGTATTGCGGCAATTACCGCACTGTGTAGCCATTGCGACAACAGGGCAGAAAGCGACGGACACTTTGCTTTCTCTGGTCGAAGCCTCTCAGCCACCGGTAGGAGGTTTTTCGACTTTTCATTTCGAGGGTAGAACGATCCGGTTATACCGCATGCCCTCTTCTTCCCGTGCCTATCCGAAACCCTTGCCTGAAAAGGCAGCGGCTTATAAGCGTATGTTCGGAGAGGTCGGTGGGTTCTTCTAGAGAAAGGGTATCAGATTTCTTTCTCTATCAGATAGACGTTGCGGTCGGTAGCCGAACGGGATACCAGCTCGGCTACAAAACCGGCTAAAAACAGTTGGGTCCCGAGGATCATACAAACCAAAGAAATATAAAAATAGGGGTTGTCGGTTACCAAACGGGCCCTGATCCCTTGTGAAAGACAGATCAGTTTATCTATACCGATCCAGCCGGCAGCACAAAATCCGATGATAAACAGCAAGGTCCCTATTGCCCCGAACAGATGCATCGGTTTTTTGGCAAAACGGGTAATAAAGGTGATGGACAACAAATCCAGCATTCCATTGATAAATCGGTTTAAACCGCCGAATTTGGTTACTCCGTATTTCCGTGCCCGGTGCTGTACGACCTTTTCTCCGATTTTAGTGAAACCGGCCTGTTGGGCCAGGATCGGGATATAGCGATGCATTTCTCCGTATACTTCGATGCTTTTCACAACTTTATTCTTGTAAGCTTTGAGCCCACAATTGAAGTCGTGCAGATGGATCCCTGAAAATTTCCGGGCAGTTGCATTGAATAATTTGGTGGGTATTGTCTTTGATTTCGGATCGAATCTTTTTTTCTTCCAACCGGAAATCATGTCGTAATCTTCGGACATGATCATTTGATAAAGAGCCGGTATTTCGTCCGGGCTATCCTGCATATCGGCGTCCATCGTAATGACAACATCTCCTTGGGCATTCTGGAACCCGCAGTGTAAGGCTGCGGATTTACCGTAATTCCGCCGGAATTTTATGGCACGGATATGTTCGTTTTGGGTCGAAAGGGTTTCGATGAGTGCCCAGGAATTATCGCTACTGCCATCGTCTACCATGATGATTTCATACGTAAAATGATTCGCTGCCATGACCCGTTCGATCCAGGCTGTTAGTTCCGGCAGAGATTCGTCTTCATTATATAACGGTATAACGACTGATATGTCCATGATCTGAAAATTACGGTTAAATAAATTCATTTTTTCGGGTGCGCCTGAGTAATCCTGCCAGGAGCAAGGAGAAAATAAATCCGGTGAATATTTTATTGAATGTTTCTGCAAAGGCAATTGTAGCAGGCGTTGTAAACGCTTTTAACATCGAGATCATATTTTCGGTGAAAGCCGAATCCGAATATACCTCTTTGAACGTCGTTTCTATCGAAGTCAGATAATTCTCCAGTAATTCCGGATGGTGACGATAGAGATAGAATACAAAGCATCCGTAGATGACCGAGGCTACAGCGATCAGATAGGTACAAGCGCCCAGTGCTTTCCCGTAAGACAGACAATTATCCGGCAATTCGTCCCGGTATTTACGAACTCCGATAAATGCTCCGACGATGGAGAGCAGCAGGATCACATTGTTCAATTGCGGATTGAGACTGACTCCCCGTCCTGAACGGTAGTAGGCATAAGCTACAGCAATAAAACTCAGTCCGACGAATAAACCGAACAGGGTATTTTGTGAAAAAAAATTCTTTTTCTTCGAAGGTGCCATGTATTTTTCTTTATCCTTACAATAAATCGGCTTGTTTACGCAGATAGATCTTTTCTCCTTCTGTCAGCGGACTGTCGGCCGACAGGTAGTTGAACCTGCAAAGATTTTTGAGCCGTACTCCGTATTGCTGTGAGATGCTGTACATAGTATCTCCGGCTTTTACACGGTGGAATTCGTATCCCCGTGCCGCTTTGCTCTTTTTCTTTTTCAGGAAGACCAATTGACCGGGGTCCAGGGTACTGCTGGATTTGTCGTTGTATTGTAATAATTTTTTAAGTTTGATTCCGTAATAACCGGCAATTTTTTCAAAAGAATCGCCCGGCATCGTTTCTATACAGATAATGCCATTGCGCATTTCTTCGCGGTTACGGTAGTTGGTATTACTCGGGTGGTCCTGGGTTGCTACACTTTGGGCAAATTCTTCTGCAGTGATCGTCGGCGGTGTACCCCGTCTTTTGATCGAGCGGTCGAATTTGTACAATTCTTCTTCTTCGATAATTTTAATCAGCATATTGGCATATTGCGGGTTGGTCGCATATCCGGCGGCTTTCAACCCCTTCGCCCAGGCTTTATAATCTGTAGTAGGAATACTGAATAAACCGGCATAACGGGGACGGCTAGTCAGAAAATCACTGTGGTCGATCCACGATTGTTCGATATTTTTATATTTCCGGAAACATTCGTCCCGGGTATCGTCGTCCATGGTATATGTATCGCCGTTCCAGGTTTCGTGGCATTTGATCCCGAAATGGTTATTGGCATTGACGGCCAGTTCCGATTCGCCGCAACCGGATTCGAGAATACCTTGTGCAAGCGTGATGCTGGCCGGAATTCCGGTCCGTTCCATCTCGCGGATAGCTATATGTTTGTATTTGCGGATAAACTCTTTACGTTTGTCTGCCATAACATTAAAGCTGATGAGCAACAGGCTAAGCAATACCAATATTTTCATACTCTTTTTCATAACACTCACTCGTTGGCTTCAGGCATTTACCTTGCAAAAGATAAATGCTGATTTTTCAATTTCCGGTTTATAATTATTCTGTATCTTAGGGGGGTAAAAATAGTAAAAAATAGTGATGGATAAAAGAGAACTGAAAATAGATTATTTTGTGTGCCGGAATTCAGTGCCCGCATGCTATGAGGAATTGTCTGAAAAAGCTCTGGCTGCTGCCGGCAAAGCTTATTGCATCTATTCCGATTTTGCTGTCGGAGCGGCTGTTTTGCTGGAAAATGGAACGATCGTTTTAGGCAATAATCAGGAAAATGTGGCTTATCCCAGTGGACTATGTGCAGAACGGACGGCTTTATTTTATGCTAGTGCTGCTTATCCGGATGTTCCGGTCAAGGCATTGGCTATTACAGCTTGTTTTAAAGGGCGTCCCAGAAAAGAGGTCGTTTCTCCTTGCGGGGCTTGCCGGCAGGTGATGGCGGAAGTAATCCGGCGTTACGGCCGGGATTTTGATGTACTGATGATAGGTGAAGAAGAAACGGTAGTGATAAAAGCCTCTTCCTTGTTGCCTTTTAGTTTTGAATATATAGGCTGATCCGGTAACCGGGGCCCGAAGTTTTTACACCGCCTCTACCTGAATTTTTCCTTTCGGGGTAGGAGTAAATACCAGGCGTTTGTGCAGAAGGGTTTGGGTGTTGAGATTGATCACCAAAGCCGGATCGATGGTTTTTCCATTTACCCGGATTTCAAAATGTACGTGGTCGGTGGTGGCCCGGCCTGTTTCGCCGGTAATAGAAACCGGTGTACCTGCTTTCACATGATCGCCCGAACGGACCAGGTGTTTGGAATTATGGGCGTATACCGTTTCCAGGCCGTTGTAATGACGCACGACGACTACGTTGCCATAACCCCGGCTCCAACCTGTCATTCTGACGATCCCGTCGAAAGCTGCCAGAACGGTGTCCCGACGATTGATTTTCAGGTCTATGCCGGTATGATTTCTTCCATTCCGTCGTCCATAAGGAGATAATACCCTTCCGCCGGGCAGGGGAAAAACAAAAGCACCCTCTTCCAGGTCGGCCAGGTCTAATACCAATTCGGGCTGGCGGACGAAAAATTGATCGTCTGCATAACCGACCATCGTTTTTTCGATCCGGTTAAAAGAATCCCGGACTTCTGGTTTCGGTTCGAAGAATTCGACGGGCTCCGCTTTATAAAAAGCATATTCGATCGGAGAAGTTGCTAAAAGACTGTCTGGGATAGTAAATACAGGAACAGGGGTATAAGTTAACTGAGTGGGAATTGTGGCTTGACGTGAACAAGAATAAAATCCTGCCAAACTCAAAATAACAGCAACCAGTGCTCTGTTGTGCAATCTCATACTGTATCTTTTTGGTGAATATTAAGTTAGAAATGACTGTTTTTACTATTAAAAAGACAAATTAGATCATTCCTGAAACGCAAAGATAATTGAAAAAGTTTCAAAACCTACTGATTGTCTATAGATTACAACTTTATTTAACATGTTAACGTTTTCTGTTAAAGCATTGTTTTCGTTGCTTTTACCTGTTTATTTTTAATGAATTGAAGTTATTTGTACTACCTTTGTGCCCACTTTTAAATTAGGAAAAACGGGTTCGGATTTTAATAAATCGACTATGGAATGGATAAATAGTATATTGATAGAACACAGTGTCATACAGGCTGTTGTTGTGATTGCTATGATCTCGGCTTTAGGATTGGCTTTGGGAAAGATCAGCGTCTACGGGGTTTCGCTGGGGGTTACTTTTGTTTTTTTTGCCGGAATTGCGGCCGGACATTTCGGCTTGTCGATAGATCCCCAAATGTTGAATTATGCCGAGAGTTTCGGATTGATTATTTTTGTTTATGCCTTGGGATTGCAGGTCGGGCCTGGTTTTTTCGGTTCGTTCCGGAAGGGAGGTATGACATTGAATATGCTTGCATTTGCTGTGATCCTGGTGGGCACGGCAATGACTTTGGGCCTTCATGTGGTGACAGGCGTGTCGTTGCCCGATATGGTTGGTATATTGAGTGGTGCTGTAACCAATACCCCTGCTTTGGGGGCTGCACAGCAAACTTTGAAGCAGATGCATATCGATGCGGCTGATCCTGCTTTAGGGTGTGCGGTGACCTATCCTTTAGGAGTGGTCGGTGTCATTCTGGCGGTTATCGTATTGCGTAAGATGTTTCCTCGCCGGACGGCAGAAACCGTTGTGGCAGAAGATAAAAGCAAGCACACTTTTATTGCCGGTTTTGAAGTCCGCAATCCCGGAATTTTTGGGAAGAATGTAAAAGAAGTAGCTCATCTTGCGGCACATCGATTTGTTATTTCACGCTTATGGCGCGATGGGAAAGTGACGATCCCCACTTCCGATACGGTATTGCTCGAAGGAGACCGTTTGCTGGTGATTACCACCGAGGCTGAGGAAGAATCGTTGCGTATCCTTTTCGGTGAAGAGGAAAAGGTGGATTGGAATAAAAAGGATATCGACTGGAATGCCATCGATAGCCAGTTGGTTTCCCAGCGTATTGTCGTGAGCCGTTCGGAGATCAATGGAAAGAAATTGGGATCCTTACGTTTGCGTAATCATTATGGTATCAATATCACCCGTATATATCGGGCTGGGGTACAGTTGTTGGCAACTCCCGGGCTGGTACTGCAATTGGGAGATAAATTGACCGTTGTGGGCGAAGCTGCTGCTATCAGCAATGTGGAGAAAGTGTTGGGAAACAGTATTATTAGTCTTAAAGAACCGAATCTGATCGCCGTATTTGTGGGGATTGTGTTGGGTTTGGCTGTCGGGGCTATTCCCACCGCTGCATCATTCAGTAGTGGAATCCTTCTATCACTATAAACAACTTTTTCCAACCACCCCAACATAACCTCTGCCTTTTCTTTCAGAGTATCTTCCAACTCCTTTCCGAACAAAGCATTATTACGTACCAAATTATAGCAATCTAACACCCGATACAACATGATACAATGATACATTGGACTCCTCTCAAAATGCCCTCCATCACCCAACACCTGTTCCTGCAATTCCGGTATCAGTATCGCTTTTGCCTTCTTATAGAAAACTGGATCATTAAAATAATAAGCTCCGAACAATAATGCAAAACCATTTTCCAACAAATGGTTTCCTAACAAATGATATTCAAGTTTATGGATTAACAATTTCAATTGTGCGTATAAAACAGCATCAATATCAACATCATTTATACCATTACACGACAAAAAACGAATCCAATTTATAGACCTTAATGACAAAGGGTAAGGCTCCATCCCCATTCTGGCTTTTGGAAGATGTTGAATGAAATCTTGAATCAATTTTTTCCCTTCCCTCACGTCTATACCTTTTTGATTCAAAAACTCAAAATAGTTCAAATTATATCCCCACAATCTTCCAAACTCAACAAATTCCCAATCAACTTGCTCTCCAAAAGATTTCTGCAAATTTAAAAATTGAAAAGTATTGTCACCTAAATACGTGATTTCATTCGGGATCGACGGTACAAAATTCAATATTTGCCTATCAGGAGTCGTATCTAATGATTGCAATTTTTGTGGAAAGAATCGTTGCCACCACAACTTAGCACGATAACGCCACTGAATCGGTTTTAAGTACTTAACCGTATTCCATAGTATATCAATCTTACTAAAAGTTGACATTTATTTCAAAGAACAATCCGACAAAATTATCTAATCTCAACCCAAGCCTTCTTCTTTAAACTTTCGATACAAGCAAAAGAAGCACGAGTCGTATTTACAATACTTTCAAATGGAATTAATGCCTCTCCTCCCTTCTGCACCCTCTCATTCAATAAAGCAAATTGACGTTTATGTCCTTTATCCATCGTCCCCGTCATTTTTGAGAATCCTTTCACGCCAAACCCTTCCAGTCTCCTCCAATTATCCAACACCAACACCTTTTCTTGCGAGAATACCTCGACACGCTCTTTCGCATAAGATTTCGACCCATTAGCAAAATAATTAATCACGGCATTCGTACCATTTTCATATTTCAATAAAATCGAAACGTTATCTGTATTCTCTTGCGGGTTCTCTCCCAATGCATTCATACAAACAGCGATCACCTTACTATCGGCAAGGAAAGAACACAAATCAATAAAATGACAAGCTTCACCTATAATACGTCCTCCCCCCACTTCCATATCTTGCACCCACACTTCTAGCGGAATATATCCGGCATTCATTGTTGCCACGATATTTTTAGGTCCACCACCAACCAATGCTTTCATTTTTACCGCAAACGGAGAAAAACGACGATTAAAACCAACGGTCAGCGTTATTTTGTCGTTCGCCTTCATGTACGCATTTTCTATATTTTGTAATTCCTCCTCGTTCAAACAAAGCGGTTTTTCAACAAAAACACTCTTACCTGCCTCCAAAGTTTCCATCACCATCGAAGCATGTAAATTATGTCTTGTTGTAATAATTACCATATTTATTTCCGGATCATTCAACATGACACGATAATCAGAAGTCGCATTCTCCGCTTTGGCTTTCTTGGCTAAAACTTTCGCTGTCAATCCCTGCGCACTGGCAATATATTTTATTGGAGCATTTACTTTTTGCAATGCAGGAATAATTGTTGCAGATGCAAAATTCCCGGCCCCAATAATTCCTAACTTACCACTTCCAACCATCACACGATTCTCCCCAACAGGAACAACTCTCTCAATGGTTGAATCCACCGGAAATTTTAAGATTGAAGCTATCGATCCATGTTTACGCATATCTCCATAGATCTCCGCATAATTGGCCAGATCCACCTCTTCCGTAATCAGAGGTTGTACATCCAGTATCTTAGATGATATTGCACCAAGTATCGTTTCAAAATTTCTCTTTTCCGTCCATCGCACATAGGCTAACGGGTAATCATGTCCTTTATTTTCATACTCGTCATCATATCTTCCGGCACCGTACGAACAGGATACCTGAAAAGATAACTCTTTTTTATAAAAATCATCTCTTCTCATGTTTAACCCGATCACACCTACCAACACCACACGCCCTCTCTTGCGAGACATTAAACAAGCTTGATGAATCACCTCATCTCCTTTAGCTGAAGCTGTAATAAGCACTCCATCCGCTCCAACACCTCCGGTTATCTCTTCAACATATTTCACAGGATCAATCCCATTCTTAGGATTAATCGCATATATACCTTTATTTTTTGCAATATCCACCTTCTGTTGATCGAAATCTACCCCGATCACCTTACAGCCATTTGCCTTTAGTAATTCTGCCGCAACCAATCCAATCAATCCCAATCCAACAACAACAACACACTCCCCCAGTTGAGGATTTAACAAACGAATCCCTTGTAAACCGATAGAACCAATCACCGTAAACGTAGCCTCTTCATCCGTCACATTATCCGGAATCTTAGCCACCAAATTCTTGGGAACACAAACATACTCCGCATGATTTCCATTGGAAGCCACCCGATCTCCAACCACAAACTCCGTTACACCTCTTCCCACAGCTACAACTTTCCCCACATTACAATATCCTAATGGAAGAGGTTGTCCCAACTTATTAAATACAGCTTCCAAAGTCGGTTGCAATCCATCCGTCTTAATCTTATCCAACACCTGTTTCACCTTATCCGGTTGCTGCCGAGCCTTATCAATCAAATTCGCCTTCCCAAACTCAACCAACATCCGTTCCGTTCCCAACGAAACTAACGTTCTAGTTGTTTGAATCAACACATAGCCACTCTTTACCTGTGGAACCGGAACTTCTTCCAAAACTGTCGCTCCCGACTTAAGATCTTGTATAATTTGTTTCATGCTCAATATTATCTTTTTCCTCCCTTTTCTATACCTAGCAAACGTGATATGGATGTCCCTACGTTATAAATCGACTGTTGAGATTTATAATCTTTATACGTCTTTTTATCTAACACCATATAACTCATAATTTCTTGATAAGACACACCTAGTTTCTCTGCAATATAAGCAGTATCTTTATCTATAGAAGAGACATCGTATGGTTTTGTTGCTAATATATCTAAAGCTTTTTCTCTACTAATCTGTCCTGTAAGAATCAAACTAGACAATTGTACCCTTCTCACATCATACCCAAATCTTTCATAAAGCCAATAAGATTCATACCATCTCGTAAAGAAATCCTCAAAATGTTTTTGAGGATATTTTTGATAACCAAATTTTTCTTCTAAAGTACGAATAGCTTCCTCCTTATTATACGGGATCAAATCTAACATTCGTATTAATCGAACCCCTTTTATATAAGGCAAATAAAATTTATGCCACAAAATATTCGTCAATGGAAATTTTTTCAAAGGTTTAGTTCCAAATTTTTTATGAATATCTTTCAATTGACGTACATCTGATTGATAATACATCCATTCTTTCGGATTTCTTATACACTCTGTTGAATAATTTCCTCCTGTTAATATGTAAGGAATATTATATTTAGAAGCGAACTGATACATTGTTGCGAAACAAGCATGATCTTGAGGTGTATCTATATGTGGCACGCCTGATTTAAAAAATGCCAATTGTAAATCAGCCATCTCTTCCCAATCAATAGTTACAGTATGAAGTTTCACTCCTAATTTCTCAACAAGAGTATGAACATTATAAATCGACAAATCCGTATTCCAGCCAGTATCAATATGGAATACCAAAGGACGCAAACCTAACTCCTCTACAGCATAATATAGTAAATAAGAACTATCTATTCCTCCACTCATACCCAACAAACAATCATAATCCTTACCTTTCCCCCATTCCTTTATCTTATTTACGATATCATACAATTTACGTTTATCACCATCACGTTGATTCCAAAAAGGTTTTATATCCTTGTTAAACGTGTTGCAATGATCACAAACACCATTCTCATCAAAGACAATTTTTGAATCGGTTGTATCCATCACACAATTAGTACAAATCTGATATTTATCTTCCATATATTCAAATTAAAGCATCAATTAATACTCGTTCAAATTCATCAATATCCACCTTTATTTCTTTTAATAATGTATCACACCCCCATAAAAAAATATTTTGGTCAAAAGTTTTTACATACTCACATATTTTTTCGTATATATTATCGCCTTTTTTAATTACAATTCCAAGCTTATATTTCAATACATATTTCGCTTGTATACTTTCCTCATTCACAATCATAGGTTTCCTATAAATTAAAGAAAGATAAAAACGATTACTCAAAGGAGTATTAAATGATAAAGTATCCGGTAAAAGGATGTTGATAAAATCTACATTTTTCACAATATCAGCTTCCTCATCTTTTTTATAACGACCTGTAAAAAGTATATTATGAAATTTTTTTGAATATTTTTTTAAATTTTCATACTCATTTCCATATCCAACAAATTCCAGTAAAATATTAGATTTATTCCCAACTGCTTCAACTAAAGATGCATTAGGGGAAAAATTACGAATTTGTCCTATAGTTAGTATTTTTATCACCTTATTAGAAAAAAAACATGGAATTATCATTGGTATATTTAATAGTTTTCTTCTCAAATTATGGCCTATAATATATTCATAATTCCGAGGTAACCACTTTTTATAACCTGGAGAAGATATAACAGTAAATTTTGAATTTACAATTATCTTATGCATAAACATTCGAATGCAAGGAATAATTGGAGAATAATCTCGAATATCATATATATATTTTTTTTTAAACTTTTTACATAATAATGGCCATAAAAAAACGACACTGGCAGTATCATATAAAATCAAAATATCATAATCTGTATCTTTTATATTATTAGATACAAACTTTGAAAATTTGTAATAATCAAAAAGTTTCAAGAGATTATTTTTAGTTTCTAACGACCTGTAATTAAACCAATAATAATTATTTTTCATGAAACTTTTATAGAAACCATCACGATTCCAAGATAATAAATCAAAATTTAAGTTTAATCGTTCCAATACATCCGTATAGTATTTAATGTAAGGACATTTTTCCGGGTGCGCAGAAGATATTATTGCAATTTTCACAATTCTACAATTATTTTTAAACAACTCATAAAACAAATTTTACAATCTAAAAAATAATTATTTTTTTGTAATATATGCTTTATCCTTTTTCATTGACTTTCTTAAATTTACATACGTCCCAAACCAATTCGTCATTCCTATAAATGGATTATTCCTATAGTACAAGCATAATTTAACAAAATTTACACAGACACGAATCCCATATTTTCTAGCTTCTAAAAGATAATACATCACAGATCCTTGATATCTATGTTTGTGATGTAATCTTAAAAATTCATTATAACGCAAAACGACTTCATATCTTGCTTTTAACGTCTGTAAAGTCAATCTATTTGTTAAACTCCCTTTAGTTACAGTAGCACAATAAACAACGTTATCTACACATTTAATACTAAAAGCATAATATCCCGAATAAAGAGAGAACATAACATCATTACTTGCAATAACCTCATCGAATTTTATTTCTTTTCTTTGGATCAATTCGCGAGAAACCATTTTAGCACAGGGAGAAACAAATTTGTACCTTACAATTTCTTCTGAAGTGTTTTTCTCTTTCAAATAAAAATCAATCAAATTATTAAATAACACATCTCGATTTGCAGGTAAACCAGAATCTGAGTAACAACTATTCATTTTAAAATATATAATCTCTTCAGAAGAATCTGCCTCAGCAAAAAACAACTGGAATGCATTGTTTATATAATAATCATCTGCATCTAAAAAAAGCAACCATTTACCTTTCGCATATCTTAATCCAGTATTTCTCGCCCCCCCAGCACCTAACTGAGGATCAGAATAAAAAATCTCTACATTCTTCCTATTACGTTTAAATAAATCAGAAGGTATTGGAGAAATACTATTATCAATTATTAAAATTTGAATATCTAAACTATCAGGTATTGAATCTACAGCTCGATATAATAAAGCGATACAATCTTTATGTGGAATAATAACAGAAAAAAGCATATACAATCAGTTATAATCTTCCATCAATTTGTGTTAACGACAAAACACCTTTAACATCATAGATAACACCATTATCCGAACTCAACAAATCTCGCCAATTAATTTGTTTAAACTCATCATGAGCAACACATAAAACAATCGTATCAAATAGTTGAGTAAGAATCTGTTTGCCATCTTTTATCAAAGATATTCCATATTCTTGCCGAATATAAGAAGGATCAACCCAAGGATCATAAATTACAACATTAGCAGAATATTCTCTCAATGTTGTATAAATATCAATAACCTTAGTATTACGAATATCGGGACAATTTTCTTTAAAAGCAAAGCCAAGTAACAAAATTCTTGCATCTTTTACCATACATCCTTTTTTATTCATTATTTTAATTACTTGGTTTGCAACATAATCTCCCATTCCATCATTTAATCGTCGAGCTGCTGACATGACCCTAGGTAATACCCCATATACTTGTGCTTTCTGGATTAAATAATAAGGATCCACACTTATACAATGTCCTCCAACAAGTCCTGGTTTTAATTTTATAAAATTCCATTTTGATGATGCAGCTTCTATCACTTCATTAGTATCAATCCCCATTGCATTGAATATTTTCGCTAACTCATTCATAAAAGCAATATTTACATCTCTTTGTGCATTTTCAATAATTTTAGATGCTTCTGCAACTTTAATTGAGGATGCCTTATATGTTCCATTAAGTAAAACAGAATTATATACCTCATCTATAATGGATGCAATCTCTACCGTAGAGCCGGAAGTTACCTTTCTTATTTTTTCAACTGTATGTTCTTTATCTCCAGGATTAATACGCTCTGGAGAATAACCTGCAAAAAAATCAACATTAAATTTCAATTGAGACATTTTTTCTATCACAGGTAAACACTCTTCTTCTGTGACTCCTGGATAAACTGTAGATTCATAAACCACAATATTTCCTTTCGATATCACTTTAGCTATAGTCTTACTAGCATTTATTAAAGGAGACAAATCAGGCCTATTATTACTATCTACAGGCGTGGGAACTGCTACTACATAAAAATTACAATCACGTATATCTTCCAAAGAAGTTGTACATTTAAAGCCTGACCTTAAAGCATCATGTAATAATTGTGTAGAAATTTCGAATGTCGAATCAATCCCTTCATTTAATTCATTAACCCGCTGTTGATTCATATCAAACCCTATCGTCCGGTATTTAGTAGAAAATAGTCTAGCTAAAGGAAGTCCTACATAACCTAATCCAATTACAGCAATTTTAATTTCCATTTTGATTACATTTTAATTATATTTATGTACTGGAACATATTCCGTTTCTTGCCAAAAAAAATAGAATGGAGACATTTGATTAGCACCAACATATACTTCATATAAAAAAAAGATTATTATACTTAATAAGAACATAAAAAATAGAAAGTAAAAAAAATCATTTTCCTTACATTTACAATATAAATAGTGTAGAACAAATGCAAATATCAAAAATCTTATCTTATAAAAATACCAATTTATACGCCCTAGTACTAAAATAAAATCCGTTGCAGGTTTCAATAGTAAACCTATATAAAAAAGATTCCAATACACAATAAAACCATCATGCTTATATTTTTTATATAATTGAGGAAATAAAAATATTATCAAAATATTTATAAACCAACTTACATAAAACCCTAATCCTCCTTCTCCTTCTTTATTCAATTCAGACAGATATCCATCATAACCTAACAAAAAAATAATTCCTCCAAAATAATCATTAATCCAAGTTACAATTCTTTCAGAAACAAATATTGAAATCATTATTCCAAATAATTGTATTCCAATACTTTTAAAAATTTTACAACGCAAAAGCCAGTACAAAGGTAGACACACCAATACACTTAAGTGAAATAAAGAAGCAAAGCCAATCGTTAGTACATAACGTCCAAATAAAGAGTCTCTAATATATTTTAATGAATAGAAGAATATCATTAATGCAGTAAAATGTCGTATCCCATTTTCTAATGAACCTAATTCTGTCATTAAAAAAATGGGAACAGCCCATGGTAACAAATAATAAATCTTACGATCAAAAGACTTATAAAAAAAATAAATTTGTACAAATGCAGATATTATAAAAAAATAAATATAATGGGCATCTATTTTCAACAAAAAAGTAACAATACATTTAAAAGCAAGTTCATAATTTCTTATAGCATAACCATCAATACCACTTCTATAATCTTCTAAATATCCTTTATAATCTACACCTACCATATATCGACAACCTATAATTATCGAAAATAACATTATAGATAGCCATATGTCTAATTTAATGATGGGAACAGATGCATTAGCTTGAAAAGAGATCAAACTTCGCCTAGCCCAATAGGTCATAAATAAAATCAAAAAAATATATATAAAATATGTCAAAAACATATATATCTACACATAAAAACATTACAAAATTTTATTCCAAACAATTTCCCACATTGCAATATTTTTTGAGATAATACATTCATGTGCTTCTTTTAATTGCTCACGAACAAGCTGATTCTCTTCCATCAAAAGTAAAGAATCGATCGTTGATAGAGCATTTTTACCTTGATCAACATTTATTAATTTACTTGTCAAACCAAAATCACCAAACAATTCTTTATATTTATGACTCCAACTTGTAGCAACGCAAGGGACCCCAGTATTTAAAGCATTCACGATCCCATGATAACGTGAACTAATTAGGAAATAACACTGAGAAATAACACCTTTAATTTCTAATGCATTTAATCCTGTTACTATTTCTATTTTTGAATCAAGTAAAGAGTTCACATCATTACATAAACTCAAATCCAATTCACCCTCGTGATTTAACATAAATACATTATATCCCTTTGCTTTAACATGTTCTATTATACTACACAGAAAATGGATATAATCATTTGCATGTGTCGAAGTTTTCTTTATCATTTGATAATTTGGTATTACTCCTACAGCTCCTTGCAAATAAGCATATTTCTCAGGGAGCACACTGGATACTAATGCTGTAAAATCAGGAAACAATACTATTTTATCATAATCAATTTGAACTTCTTTCAAATAATTTAAAGACACTTTATCTCTCACAAAAATAACATCAACATAAGTATTCAAAATAGCTGCTATTTTCTTACCAATATCCGTTTTAAAAGGTCCATAGGCTTGAGGAAGTAAGATTATTTTAGTTCCATTTTTCTTTAACCTCGAATAATATCTCTCAAGTTGTTTTAAATCAGTATTAGTGATAAAAAATTGATCTGAAAATTGAAATCCACCTGCATCAATAACGACATCGATTCCTGATAATGCATAACGAAGAGAAAAAATATTATATGAAAAATTAATTCGACGCAATATACTCTGGACATGAAAAGGCTCTAAAAACTCACCCCACCCTATTCCATTTCTTTTTTTCACCTTCCCATTAAAAAAACTAGGAACCTTCCCAATTCCATTATACAATAAATCAACATCAGGTAATTTTTGAATTACCTCATTTACAATAGCATAAAGCATTAACTCAGCTCCTTTATTAATTACCCCAGTTCCATCTATCTGAATTCTCATTTCAATTTACAAATTAATTTAATAAATAATACACATTTCTGCTTCAGTAGATATACCAATAATTTCAATTGTAACACCCTTATAATATAAAAAGAAGAATGTCTTTCAAGTAACAAATAATTTCTTATTATCCGCTTTAATTTTACATCTTGAGTCTGACTTTTTAAAGAAAGTAATCTCTGCATATAAACAGGAATATTCCAACCTTTTTTCCTATATATGTATAAAACGTCTTTTGTTTGTCTTTCTTTTCTAGTAATTGCCTGCCCACGAATCACGTCCTCAATTGAACTATATCGTATATTAATTTTTTGCATTTCTTGCATTTCTTGTATTATTCTTTTCCCTACATCAGAACGAACCATAACTAAAGACTCTCCATATTGAAGATCGGCCCCTTTCATTCCCCAAGGATCACCACACACTAAATCCGCTAACAAATTCAATTTATTATGACATAAATAACACCTTGGAGATGTCAAAAAATCTTTCATTATATGTCGTTGAATTGCAGGAACAACTGTTTGTGTCCCATTTTCATATTGTATCACAATGGGAGCATCTTTATAAGAATAAAATTTCCCATTAACCATGATATTTTTTTTTCTAAAGAATATTTTCTTATCTAATTTAAGACCTTTTTTGTCATAAAGTAGAACATCACATATTGTACTAGAAAGCACTTTATCACAAATCAAACCGATCTTATATTTTATATTTACATAAAAACCATTAGTCTGTAAAGAAATAAGTCCATCAATATGACACCCAGTACCAACAATTGCAACACTTTTATATATCGAAATAGTATTCAAGATTGACAACACATCTACTGGTATATAACAACTTCCTTGAAAATCGAGCAATTGTTCTTTCTTTTCTACAACATAAGCAGAAGCTTTCGTAATTTTACCAACATCCATTTTACATACAATTGCAGCATCTATTTTTTGGGTTTCAAATAAAAACCATAATATTTCCGTAACAAGTCCGCCACTTTGAGAATTATTATATACAACCTTATTCAAGGATTTCCCTATATAAGTATCTATAACCGTCCCCAAAAAAAGATCCGATTGATTATATGGAAGTTTCTCATTAAAATTTGGACAAACTCTAAAACATTGCCCACATTTTATGCATAAATTATCATTTATTTTGGCATACAATCTTCCAATATTGGTTTTCTCTATAGATATACAACTTTTACAACACACTGTCGTACAAGCTCCACACCCTGTACACAAATTGCTACCTACAATGTCTTTTATTGTTTTTCTATTCATGAGTTATCTATGCAAAAAATACCGCACGATACGACTTTTAACCAATTTAGCTTTAAATACAATAAGTTCAAATCGAAAAGGTTTGTGTAAAAAATAGGCAAAAACAGGTATTCTTATGTGATTACACTTAAAATTTTGATAAATTTCTTTATAAAAAATTTGATTTCTCCTAGAACGTAACATAAATGCAATATAATAAACTCGATTCTTTAAATACATACTTTTATCAAATGTTTTAGGTAAACAATCAATCTTACCTAAAGAGTCAAATGCCAACAAAGTCCGTACACATTTTTCACATTTACCACAATTATATGGAGGATTACCTGATGTACAAACATATAAAGAATCACAAATTTGTGGTTTTTGTATCAACATACTAATTTTTTCTATTCTTTTCATTGTTGTGCAAGAAGAAATAAATTCAATATTATTTGTTGAAATACATTTCAATAGAAAAATATCATAATAAGCAGAGTCATCAAAATTTGCCTCAAAATTATACACAGAATATCCAGATGCATAATAGTAACGTTTAAAATATTTCTGAAAAAGGAGTATGCAAGAACAAGTTAAAAAGGTATGAGCCGTAAGAAATTTATACTTAGTTAATGACGCAATATTTGAATCAACAGTAAGAAAATGATAACCATTATTTAAAGAGAAATCCTCTGATTGTTTTACGTATTTATTATAAAGCCTTGAACTATTATCTTCTATTCCATAATATCCTGTATTCAATAATGTAAGCGTATCTATTTTATAATTAGGACACAACTCGTTAACACCATGATATACAATTGTACTCAATGAATCAACTCCACATGAAATACCCGTCCCAACATACTTAGAATCATATTTACCTGCAAAAAGCGGAGCTTCTATCTCTATAAAAAATAATCCATTATTAATATGAGTTAAAAATGGAATTAAATACTTTACCAAAGAAAAATAAAGAGATTCACTAATAGGTATTTCGCTAATAATCTTATGCTTTTTACTCATTGCATAAATTAAAATTCCTACGATATAAGCATCTGCAAGATTATAGGTTAAGTAATCCTGCATTCTATTGTCAACAATATACCATAATTTTTTTTCAGTTTGATCCTCTTTTATTGTAACTTCAATTTTAGAATTACCTTCCACAATTGTACACAAAGGTGATTTTATAGTAAGCATTAAAATCTATTTTTAATAAATAACTTTATCTTGGATTTAATTAATCTCTTTTCATCTAAACTAAATCCTAATATCCAACAACAAAAAAACACAACCAATAAATTCAAAAAGACAGAGGAAAAGAAAATACTCCATTTGTCTACAAATTTAATATAGAAATTTATTGCAAAATGAATAAAAAATGACAATAATATACAAGCTAATCCAACAATAATAATTCGAACTAACACATTCTTCATATACATAAAAATATCAAAATCATAGTATTTATGTAAGATCAGCAACCTAAAAAAGAGGCCAAGTACATTTACAAATATACTTATAAGAAAAGCATAATATGAAGGATAACCCAATACAAAAGCCACAAAAGAAAAAATAAAAACCGAAATAAAACAAAGACTAACCACTATTTGGTAAAATTTTATTCTTCCACTCGCTTGAGTTATTGTTCCCAACGGAATAAATAATATATTAATCAATGAATCTATTATTATTAACCTTGTAAATATCAATGTATTATCAGGAACATCATGTAACCAAATTTGTAAAACAAATTTGGTATTTGCTAACACGGGGAGTGCTAATAATAAAAGTAGAAAAAAAGAATATTTAGTTGCACCATACACTAAATGTGTCATGTCAACAATGTTACCCTTGGAATACAACTTCATAATTTGTGGTTGAACAGCTGTCATAAAATTTTGAATAAAAGCTAATATTGCACCTTGTAATTGATAAGCAATCCCTCTTGCAGCATTACAAATCGGACCAAAAAAAATATTTAACAATACATTTATTCCTTGAGTATTTAAAGCACTAGCCAGCGTTCCCGTAAGCATCCAACCTGAAAATGAAAAAATTTTATTCAATAACCTTTTATCCTTTACAAAATGAAATTTACATTCCTCAAAATGGGATCTACAATAAATCACATATAAACAACGAATTAGAAAAGATATTAATAACAACAGAAATGCATACAATATCAATTTGTCTACCATTACATAGATTAAAAGAAAAGCTGTAAATAATTTCAACAAAACTTCTATTATTGAAATATATGCAAATATACTCATTTGTTCATGAGCAATAATAGCAGCATTATAAGGAGTACTTAAAATATTTATTATAAATGTAAATATCGAAAATTGATAAACCCATATAGCAGCATCTATTCTATCTACAGGTATCGTTAATTGAGTTTTTACAAACCACAATCCTACCGTTTCCGCAATAACCAAAATAATCACAACAATAATAAAATAACTGAATACTGAAGTCGAAAATACTTTATTTAAACTTTCAATATCACCACACGCCATTTCTACATTAAAAAAACGTTGAGTTGCTATCGATAAAGAATTATTAAAAAAAGCAAGCATAGCTACAACTCCACCGACCACATTATAAATTCCATAATCTTCAGCACCTAACGTATTTAATACTACACGAGAAATATAAAGAGTTACTCCCATTGTTATTAACATTCTAAAATACAACATTAATGTATTTTTGGCTATTCTCTTACCATTCTCAATTTTCATTATACAAAATATTTATCTTGATTCAATGAATTATATTTCAAGTAAAATCACAAATTAAATTTTATACCCCAAAAACATCATACCTTTTTTCTATTCCCGTAACAAAATCAAAAATTCTTTTACACGCATTCCCATCTCCATAAGGATTTACAGCTTCGCTCATTATTCCATAATAATTTTGATCTTCTAGTAAACGGGAAACCTCCTCCACTATTCTATTAAAATCCGTTCCAACCAATTTCACGGTTCCTGCCTCCAATGCCTCTGGACGTTCCGTTGTATTCCTCATAACTAGAACAGGTTTTCCTAATCCTGGAGCTTCTTCTTGAATTCCACCACTATCAGTCAACACAATTGTTGATTTCTCCATCAAGTACACAAAACTCAAATACTCCAATGGTTCAATAAAAAACATATTCTTTAGATCAGATAAATCTTCTCCAAACACTTCATGTATCGGCTTTCTTACATTCGGATTTAAATGCATCGGGTAAACAAAATCCACATCCGGATATTTTTCGACCAATGCTTTTATAGCTTTACAGATATTAATAAAACCTTCACCAAAATTCTCTCTTCTGTGTCCCGTTATCAATACCAATTTCTTACCTTCATTTAAACGATCCACATCATACCCTGCTTTGATCAAAGAACAATTCAATCCGAAATCTAGTGTTTTATCATTTTTTATCCGTTCAACTACCATATACAAGGCATCAATAACCGTGTTCCCTGTTATCGTAATTTTTTCATCACAAACACCTTCATCTAACAAATTTTGACGACTTAAAGGCGTCGGAGAAAAATGGTAAGTTGCGATTCGTCCTGTTATCTGACGATTCATTTCCTCCGGCCAAGGGCTATAGATATCATGAGTACGTAAACCTGCCTCTACGTGACCTACCGGTATCTGTTGATAAAATGCAGCCAAAGCCGCTGCCGTTGACGTTGTTGTATCTCCATGTACTAAAACAATGTCAGGATTAGTTTCTTTTAAAACATCACGCATTCCTGTTAAAACCCGTGCCGTCACATCATATAAATCCTGTCCTTGTTTCATGATATTCAAATCATAATCAGGAGTAATCTCGAATATATGAAGTACTTGATCCAACATTTCCCGATGTTGTCCCGTCACGCAAACAATTGTTTGAAATTGTTCCAGATATTTTTGGAATTCCTTCACCAGAGGAGCCATTTTAATCGCTTCCGGACGAGTTCCAAAAACTAACATTATTTTTTTCATCAAAACAATCTATTTCTTATAAATACCACAAAAATCAAGAATCACTTTCTGATCTGTCCATGACAAAGTCTTGAACACATCATGAGCGACCAACATCACGACAATATCTGCCCGATCATAAGCTTCCTTGTAATCAGTCAATTTAAACACTTTATGTTCTTGTACGTTAGGTTCAACGACAAGAATATCCGCATTACTACAGGACTGCATCACTTTAGTTGTAATATATTTTGCAGGAGATTCTCGTAAGTCATCGATATTCGGTTTGAAAGCCAACCCCATCATGGCAATGATCGGTTTACGATGATGCTTTAACTCGAATTTCAACATCTCGTTTTGTACTTTTTCCGCACACCAGAATGCCTTGTAATTATTTATTTCCCGGGCATTAGCTATAATTTTAGATTCCATCGGGAAATCCGCTGTTATAAAGTAAGGATCAACAGCTATACAATGTCCCCCAACGCCACAACCGGGTTGAAGAATATTTACACGAGGATGCTTGTTAGCCAAGTTAATCAATTCCCACACGTTGATTCCCGCTTTATCACAAATCAAGGATAACTCATTTGCAAAAGCGATCTGCACATCCCGAGAAGAATTTTCTGTCAACTTACACATTTCAGCTGTACGAGCATTTGTTCTATGTAAGGTTCCTTGAACAAATTGTGAATAAAACTCAATAGCCTTATTTGTTGACTCTTCATCAATTCCCCCAATTACCCGATCATTATGTACTAATTCATAAATCACGTTTCCCGGCAATACTCGTTCCGGGCAATAAGCTATATATATTTTATCTTTTAATTCCGGTCGTTCACCATAAATCAACTCCCTCATTTTTTCTGTTGTTCCAATGGGGGAAGTGGACTCTATCACATACAAGTCACCAGCTTTTAATAGAGGTAATACAGAGCGAGTGGCAGCCTCCACGTAAGAAATATCTGGCTCATGATTTCCTTTAAAAGGAGTGGGAACAACCATAAAATAAGCCTCACAAACTTCCGGTTTCAAAGAAGCTTTTAAATTCCCCGTTTTTACAACTTCTTGCAAATATGCCTCCAATCCCGGTTCCACAATATGGAGTTTTCCTTGATTTGTCAACTCGACAACACCAGGATTTATATCCACCCCGGTAACTTTAATACCATGTTTTGCGGCAATAATAGCCGTGGGCAGACCAATATAGCCTAACCCCATGAAACAAGCTTTCATAAATTATTTTAAATTAATATATTCTTTTGTTGCTAATACATCAAAACATGAAGAAACACACCTCAAATCCTGCCCCTCAATCTTTAGCCCAACCAAAAGGTTATTCCCAACAAGATTCATATCTCCTAATTGCATCTCCTTCCTCTTTTCCTCAATTATATTCTCATAAAACTCCTCTGCCTGAAGCCACTTCCATACATTCAATTGTTCTAGATCTTTAGAAACTTTTTTCACACAACTTTCCCATTCCATCATTATCTCCTTTGCCAACCTTGCACATTCCTCCTCCCCCGTGAAATAATAACAACTACACAACAACCGACACATCTCCGGCGTTCGACAAGGTAATACAATCTCATCGCTACCCTCCAGTGATATTATCCCATAAGCTGCATCTAAAGCTATATCCAGGAAATCCATGTCGGAATAAGTCAAATAAGTTTCCATCAAGTCGGCAATATGTCCAACTCGATCTTCCAATGCAATAGATGGATCTTGTATCAGATCAGCTAATTCTCCCGCTATTTCACGAATCCGTTCATGGATATCCCATTGGCTACCATACACGTCTTCCAACCACGGGTTTACTCGCACGATGGAATAGATTGAGATATACCCATGCAATAAACCGGACAACGCAGATGGAGGGAAATCTCCAATTGGGATGACCGATACTTTTTTGTACAAATCATTAAGATTCATCGCCACTATCTCTATTTAATTTTTTCTAGGAATGATCCCGGAATGTAAGAGGTTGCCACAGAAACGACCCCTTCCAGGCGCACTATTACGCGTTTATGCCCCTTTATGCGGAGCAATTCTCCTTCAAGCCCTATTAGCGGACCTTTGATTACTCTTACCCGATCACCTCGCTTCAACTCTTCGTTAATCACCTCCACGGTGGAATCTGAAAAGTCAAGCAAGAACATGAAATCACGCATTTGCTTATCGGGAACAATCAACAAATGACGAGTTTCTAAATCTTTCAGGTAAACGACGTTTAAACCATGTTCATTCAGTAACGAGAAAGCTGTTGTTTGATCCGTTCGAATAAAAATCAAATGAGGGATCAAGATTACCCGCACGTTTTTCCTACCGGAAGAAGTTTCACGAACTTCATCACGCATGGGGAGATAATTTTCTATCTCCAAGTGCTCTAACCGCTTTTTAATCGTCAATTCCTGATTGATTTTAGTGTACGCCGCATACCAATGCAATGTTCTCGTACCCTCTGACATATTTATAGTTTGTGAAATCTGGAAATTCTCGTGATTGATTAATAAAAAATTTATATATCACGATTGACGTAGATACGCTTCGCGCACTAACCTTTAGAATCAGGCTTAACTTTTTATGCCCATGTGCCTCACGCACCATCCTTAAACAGGTACAGCACGTAAAAACTGTCTTTTGGAAGAATCATATTCATTCCCACGCAAATAATCTGATTTTACTGATTCTAGACTGTTGATCTAAAAAAACGATCGATTATTGCGTTGCAAATATACTAATTTTTCATGCTTACAAATGGAATGCAGATATTTTTTTTCTTTTTAACCATCAGGAGGTTGACATATTTGCCCAAAATGAAAAATTATTAAATATGTTAATATCATCAATCGATCGTTTATTAACACAATAAACATTTCAATATCAATCCCTTTTTATCATCCTACTTTTCTTTGGACAAATCTTTTGTTTCCTATTGGTACACAAACTTTAACACACATAAAAAACAGATGAGAGTATCTACGATTATTCCCTCATCCGTCACAATTTCTTAATTAAATATCCAATCTCACGTTAACCGGAAATTCCCCGAACCCGAAAAGCGTATACTATCCACAGAACCAAAGAAATAATGATAATCTTCCTGTAGTCACGAAATATAGTCCAATTTGTCCTACAACACCATTATGAGATTGAGCTGGTATTTTGTTTTTAAGCAACAACGCAGAAGCCATATATATATATAAACGGCATAATACTTATCCCTTATCTTAATTATCTATGACAGTAATTATTGTAATTTGAATTATATAAAAAACCTGAAAACGACAAAATTCATTTTCAGGTTCCTGTACTCATGCTACTCATCTCAATAATTCTCTACCAGTAATTCAAAGAATCCTTGCGGATGGAGACAAGCCGGACAAACTTTAGGAGCCGTGGGGCCCTCGTGGACATACCCGCATTTGCGACAATACCATTTTACCGTTTTCGGGCGTTCAAAAAGGATACCATCCTGCAAGTTCGACAAGAGTTTCCGATACCTTGTTTCATGATTTCTTTCCGCCTCGATAATCATACGGTACATCACGGAAATATCCTTAAATCCCTCCTCTTCGGCCACTTTAGCAAATTCCGGATACAAGTGATGCCACTCGTCATACTCACCCTCCGCGGCCTCAACCAGATTACTGGCCGTGTCCAAAATAACCCCAGCAGGA
>OJNQ01000244.1_pt1 | contig 41380 bp, 38 predicted proteins | sample 1597621 | NCBI WGS metagenome assembly OJNQ01 (sample SAMEA2452137, study PRJEB22498) | human gut metagenome | reverse complement strand
CAATGGAATTAGTAGAAAGCGGATATCTTGAAAAATCTGGAGTGAAACTGATCGGTACATCTCCATCAACAATTAAGAAAGCAGAAGACCGCCTGGAATTCCAGCAGACAATGGAAAAGATCGGAGAACCGATCGCAGCAGGACAGGTTGTTAAAACTGTAGAAGATGGAGTAGAATTCGCCAAAGTGATCGGATATCCAGCCGTACTTCGTCCAGCATATACACTTGGAGGAAGTGGTGGAGGAATCGCCCACAATCAGGAAGAATTAGAGACAATCCTTGAAAATGGTCTTCGTTTAAGCCGTGTAGGGGAAGTATTAGTAGAACGTTACATCGGTGGATGGAAAGAAGTCGAATACGAAGTAATGCGTGACGAAAATGGAACATGTATTACAATCTGTAACATGGAAAACATCGACCCAGTTGGTGTTCATACAGGAGACAGTATCGTAGTTGCTCCATCTCAGACATTAGGAGATAAAGAATACCAGATGCTTCGTACATCTGCATTAAATATCATCACAGAATTAGACGTTCATGGTGGATGTAACGTACAGTATGCATTAAATCCAGACAGTTTTGAATATTGTGTTATCGAGGTAAACCCTCGAGTAAGCCGTTCTTCAGCGTTAGCTTCCAAAGCAACAGGATACCCAATCGCGAAAGTAACAGCCAAGATCGCGATTGGATATACATTAGATGAAATCGAAAATGCGGTAACAAAGAAAACATATGCAAGTTTTGAGCCAATGCTTGACTACTGTGTCGTTAAGATGCCAAGACTTCCATTTGATAAATTTATTCATGCAAAACGTACTCTGACAACTCAGATGAAAGCAACTGGAGAAGTTATGAGTATCGGAACAAACTTTGAAGGGGCGTTAATGAAAGCCATCCGTTCCTTAGAGCAGCATGTAGACAGCTTAATTTTCGGTGATTACGATAAATTAACAGATGATGAATTATTAAAAGAACTTGAAAAGATCGACGACCTTCGTATCTATGTGATCGCAGAAGCAATTCGTCGTGGATTTGACTATGATACGATCTTTAACATCACAAAGATTGACCGCTGGTTCTTAGATAAGATCGCAGTCTTAGTTGAGATGGAAAAGAAATTAGCACAAGCCGATACATTAGATAAAGCTTTATTACAGGAAGCAAAACGTTTAGAATTCCCAGATAAAGTGATCGGAAGCTTAACAGGTAAGACAGAACGTGAGATCAAAGAATTAAGAAATGAATATAATATTCATGCATCTTACAAGATGGTAGATACATGTGCAGCTGAGTTTGATGCAGCAACACCTTACTACTATTCTTGCTATGACGGAGAAAATGAAGTCGAAGAAACATCAGGAAAGAAAAAAGTCATGGTACTTGGTTCTGGACCAATCCGTATCGGACAGGGTATCGAATTCGACTTCTGTTCTGTACACAGTGTATGGGCATTAAGCAAAGAAGGATACGAGACAATCATCGTAAACAACAACCCTGAAACAGTTTCTACAGACTTTGATGTTGCTGATAAACTTTATTTTGAACCATTAACAGCAGAAGATGTAGAAAGTATCGTAGATCTTGAGAAACCAGACGGTGCAGTCGTACAGTTCGGTGGACAGACAGCGATCAAATTAACAGAAGCACTGATGAAGATGGGAGTACCAATCCTTGGAACAAGTGCTGAAAATGTAGATGCAGCTGAAGATAGAGAATTATTTGACGAGATCTTAGAAGAATGCTGTATCCCAAGACCAAAAGGAACAACAGTCTTTACATGCGAAGAAGCAATCAAAGTTGCACATGAACTTGGATATCCAGTGCTTGTAAGACCTTCTTATGTACTTGGTGGACAGGGAATGCAGATTGCGGTATCTGATGAAGATATTACAGCATTTATGGAAGTTATCAACCGTTACGAGCAGGAACATCCAATCTTGATCGATAAATATCTGGTTGGTAAAGAAGTCGAAGTTGATGCTGTTTGTGATGGAACAGATATTCTGATCCCAGGAATCATGGAACATGTGGAACGTGCCGGAATCCATTCAGGAGACAGCATTTCTGTATATCCATCTATTAATTTAACAGACAGGATTAAACGAATCATTGCAGAATATACAAGAAAACTTGCAAAATCATTACACGTTATCGGACTGATCAACATTCAGTTTATCGTAGCAGATGATGAAGTATATGTCATCGAAGTAAACCCAAGATCTAGCCGTACTGTACCTTATATCAGTAAAGTAACAGGTATTCCGATCGTAGCATTAGCAGCGAAAGTGATCACAGGGGCAAAGATCAGAGATCTTGGATATGAACCAGGACTTCAGAAAGAATCTGAATACTATGCAGTGAAGAAACCTGTCTTCTCATTTGAAAAATTAAGAGGAGCAGAGATCAGCCTTGGACCTGAAATGAAATCTACAGGTGAGTGCTTAGGTATTTCTAAGAACTTCCATGAAGCATTATATAAAGCGTTCTTAGGAGCTGGAGTCAATCTTCCAAAATATAAGAAGATGATCTTAACAGTCAAGGATTCTGATAAGATCGATGCAATCGATATCGGACATAGATTTGAAGCGTTAGGATATGAGATCTTCTCAACAAAGAGCACATGCAGAGTCTTAAATGAAGCTGGAGTTCATGCAAAACCAATCAATAAATTAGAAGAACCATCTCCAAACTTGCTAGATCTCATTTTAGATGATAAAATTGATTTAGTCATTGATACACCATCACAGGGTGTAGGTCGAAGCAAAGATGGATTCCTGATCCGCCGTTACGCAATCGAAACAGGAGTAACATGCCTTACAAGTCTTGATACGGCAGATGCTCTGCTGACTAGTTTGGAAACAGGAAACAGAGATCAGCTCAGCGTAGTTGATATCGCACAGATTTAATAGAAGTAAGAAGGAGTGATGTTATGGGTCGATACACAAAACAAGATGTGATAGACCTCGTCAGAGAAAACGATGTAGAATTTATCAGACTACAGTTTTCTGACTTGTTCGGAACAATGAAGAACGTCGCGATCACCGCAAGACAGCTTGAGAAAGCATTAGATAACAAGTGTACATTTGATGGATCCAGTGTTGATGGATTTGTCCGCATTGAAGAATCTGATATGTATTTATATCCAGATCTTGACAGCTTTGCGATCTTCCCGTGGAATGCGGGAGGAAACCGTGTGGCAAGACTGATCTGTGATGTATATGGTCAGGATGGACTCCCATTTGAAGGGGATCCAAGAAATGTACTAAAACGTGTGATGGTTGAGTGCCAGAAGATGGGGTATAAATTTAACGTCGGTCCGGAATGTGAATTTTTCTTATTCCACACAGATGAAGAAGGCCGCCCAACGACGGTTTCTCATGAGAAAGCCGGATATTTTGATGTAGCTCCATTAGACCTTGGAGAAAGTGCCAGAAGAGATATGATCTTGAATCTTGAGGATATGGGATTTGAGATCGAGGCATCTCATCATGAAGTTGCACCTGCACAGCATGAGATCGACTTTAAGTACGACAATGCCTTAAGAACGGCCGATAACATCCTCACATTTAAATTTATCGTAAAATATATTGCCAAAAGACATGGACTTTATGCAAGTTTTATGCCAAAACCAATTACAGGAGTGGATGGTTCTGGAATGCATCTTAACATGTCCTTATGGAAGAATGGAAAGAACATTTTCGCTGATTCTAAGAATGAACTTGGGATCAGTGATGAAGCTTTCTATTTTATGGCAGGAGTCATGGAACATGCAAATGAGATGTGTCTGATCACAAATCCACTGGTCAACTCTTATAAGAGAATCGTACCAGGATATGAGGCACCGGTTGATGTTTCATGGTCACCGTCAAACAGAAGCCCGCTCATTCGAGTACCGGCAGCCCGTGGAAGCGGAACAAGACTTGAATTTCGTAGTCCTGATTCTGCAGCCAATCCTTACCTTGCACTGGCAGTCAGCCTTGCAGCAGGATTAGATGGGATCAAGCGCAAATTAACCCCTGGAAAGGGTTCCATGAAGAATCAGTATGAGATGGCTGAGGGAGAAAAACAAAAAGCAGGAATTAATACACTGCCAAGAGACATGAAAGAAGCTCTTGAGATTTTCAAACAAAGCACTTATATGAAAGAACTCTTAGGAGATCATATCTTTAATAAATATGTGGAAGCTAAGAGTGCTGAATGGGAATCTTACCAACAGTTCGTATCACAATGGGAAGTCGATCGTTATTTATATAAGATCTAATGATTGACAGATACTTGATACGGGAGGTGAGAAGCTTGGTAAACGTCATCGTTTTATTCCCGAAAACAGAAGTCGCCAGAAGTATCAGAAATCTTCTGGTAAGAAGCGGTTTTGAAGTAACCGCTGTGTGTGCAACGGGTGCACAGGTAGTTCAACGTATGGAAGGTGTTGAGGAAGGGCTTGTCGTCTGCGGATACAAATGCTCAGATATGATCTACAGCGAGTTAAGAGAATACCTCTCAGGAGAGATAAAGATGCTGTTGATTGCTTCTCGCCAATATTTAGATGACTGTGTGTATCCGAACGTGACAGGACTTCCGATGCCTCTTAAGGGGCATGAACTTGTCGAGAAAACGAGAGAGATCGTTACCGAAATTTCTGAGAAGCAAAGACGAAGGAAACAACGGCCGAAACAACGTACCAGAGAAGAAATCCGTCTGCTTGATGAAGTCAAAGAATTACTGATGCAGAACAATCAGATCACAGAAAGCGAAGCCCACGCATATATACAGCAGCGAAGTATGAACAGTGGTGTGGGACTTATCGAAATGGCAAAAATGATCAAAGAATCATTAATATATCATAACTAGGAGGAATTTATGTTTAAAATTAACGACAATTACTTGAAACTGCCTGGAAGCTACTTATTTTCAACAATTGCGAAAAAAGTGAATGCATATTCTGAGGCAAACCCTGACAAAAATATTATTCGTTTAGGAATTGGAGACGTAACACAGCCTCTGGCACCAGCGATCATTGACTCTTTACACAAAGCAGTAGATGAAATGGGACATGCAGAAACATTTCACGGATACGCACCAGACCTTGGATATGAATTTTTAAGAAATGCAATCGCAAAGAATGATTATCAGGATCGTGGAGCAGATATCAAAGCAGATGAAATCTTTGTAAGTGATGGAGCAAAATGTGATTCTGGAAATATTCAGGAAATCTTTGCACAGGATAACAAGATTGCCGTATGTGACCCTGTATACCCAGTATATGTAGATACAAACGTTATGGCAGGAAGAGCCGGAACATATGATAAAGTAACAGAAACATGGAGCGATGTTATCTACATGCCATGTACAGCAGAGAATAACTTCGCACCAGATTTCCCAAGCGAAGTACCAGATATTATTTACCTTTGCTTCCCTAACAATCCAACTGGATCAACAATCACAAAAGACCAGTTACAGGGATGGGTAGACTATGCAAACAAAAACGGATGCGTGATCATTTATGATGCAGCATACGAAGCATATATCTCAGAAGATAACGTTGCACACACAATTTATGAATGTGAAGGTGCAAGAACATGTGCGATCGAATTAAAGAGTTTCTCTAAGAACGCAGGATTTACAGGAGTTCGTTTAGGATATACTGTTATCCCTAAAGATTTAAAATGTGGAGATACACAGTTACATGCGTTATGGGCAAGACGTCACGGAACAAAATATAACGGAGCTCCATACATCGTACAGAGAGCTGGAGAAGCAGTTTACTCTGAAGCCGGAAAAGCTCAGTTAAAAGAACAGGTTGGATACTACATGAACAATGCAAAAGTAATCTTTAACGGATTACAGGATGCAGGATACACAGTATCTGGTGGTGTCAATGCACCATACATCTGGTTAAAGACACCAGACAACATGACATCTTGGGAATTCTTCGATCATCTGTTAGAAGATGCCAACGTCGTTGGAACACCAGGATCAGGATTCGGACCAAGCGGAGAAGGATACTTCCGACTTACAGCGTTTGGTAACTATGAGAATACAGTTGAAGCGATCGAACGAATCAAGAGAATGTAATTTAATTATTAAATTAAATATGCGATTTAGAAAAGAATGGGATATCAGGAATAGGGTGTTCCATTCTTTTTTTGTTTAGGCTATAATAAATCATAAGGTAGAAAAAGAAAGTTAATGTAAAAAGTGATAGAAATAAAGGACAGGATTAATTAAAATTTCGGTAAACCTGTCCTTTATTTTGTGATTATGAGATTTTTCTTGTATTAAATCCATTTTTTATATACAATAGAAGAAATATAAATTAAGATTTTCAAAAAAGGAGATTTAAGACCAATGAAGAAGTTAGCTCTTGCTCAGGAATTAAAGGAAAATGCTTATCCAGGACGTGGAATCGTTATTGGAAGATCCAAAGATGGAAAGAAAGCGGTGACTGCATACTTTATCATGGGACGCAGTGAGAACAGTCGTAACCGTGTTTTTGTAGAAGATGGAGAAGGAATCCGCACACAGGCATTTGATCCAGCGAAGTTAGAAGATCCAAGCCTTATCATCTATGCACCTGTCCGTGTTCTTGGGGATGAAACGATCGTTACGAATGGAGATCAGACAGACACTGTTTATGAAGGAAGAGAAAAAGGACTTACTTTTGAGCAGTCTTTAAGAAGCCGTGAGTTTGAACCAGACGGACCAAACTACACACCAAGAATCTCAGGTCTTATGAAGATTGCAGACGGAACATTCCACTATGCAATGTCCATTTTAAAGAGTGATAATGGAAATCCAGAATCCTGTAACCGATACACATATACATATGAGAATCCGATCGCAGGAGAAGGACGTTTTATCCATACATATATGCATGATGGAAATCCACTTCCAAGCTTCGAGGGAGAACCTATATTTGTTGGAATCGAAGAAGATATCGATGATTTCACAAACACACTTTGGAACAGCTTAAATGAAGACAACAAAGTATCTCTATTTGTACGTTATATTGATATTGCAACAGGGAAATATGAGACAAGAATCGTAAATAAGAACAAATAATCAGTCAATCAGCAGATCAAAGGAGAAGAAAAATGAAGGAATTAGAATTAAAGTACGGATGTAATCCAAACCAAAAACCATCAAGAATCTATATGGCAGACGGAAGTGAGCTTCCAATCGAAGTATTAAACGGAAGACCAGGGTACATCAACTTTTTGGATGCATTTAACGGATGGCAGCTGGTAAGAGAATTAAAGAAAGCGACAGGACTTCCTGCGGCAACTTCTTTCAAACACGTATCACCTGCGGGAGCATCTGTAGGACGTCCAATGTCTGATACCTTAAAGAAGATCTACTGGGTAGACGATATGGGAGATTTATCTCCATTAGCATGTGCATATGCCAGAGCAAGAGGTGCAGATCGTATGTCTTCATTCGGTGACTTTATTTCTTTATCTGATGTATGTGATGCAGATACAGCACGTCTGATCAAGAGAGAAGTATCTGACGGAGTGATCGCACCAGGATATACAGATGAAGCACTGGAAATCTTAAAAGCAAAGAAAAACGGAAACTATAACATCATTAAGATCGATGAGAACTATACACCAGCACCATTAGAGCATAAACAGGTCTTTGGTGTTACATTTGAACAGGGAAGACAGGAACTTCCAATTGATGATGAATTATTATCTAATATTGTGACAGAGAATAAAAACATTCCTGAAGAAGCATTGATCGATATGAAGATTTCTCTGATCGTATTAAAGTATACACAGTCTAATTCTGTATGCTTTGTAAAAGATGGACAGGCAATTGGAATTGGAGCAGGACAGCAGTCTCGTGTACATTGTACAAGACTTGCTGGACAGAAAGCAGACAACTGGTGGTTAAGACAGTGTCCAAAAGTTATGAATCTGCCATTTAAAGAAAAGATCCGCCGTGCAGACAGAGATAATGCGATCGATCTTTATATCGGAGACGAATACATGGATGTCTTAGCAGACGGAGTATGGGAAAATATCTTTACTGAGAAACCAGAAGTGTTCACAAAAGAAGAGAAGAGAGCATGGTTAGACAAATTAACAGATGTTACCTTAGGATCTGATGCATTTTTCCCATTCTTTGATAATATCGAGAGAGCACATAAGAGTGGAGTAAAATACATCGCACAGCCAGGTGGATCAGTCAGAGATGAGGCCGTTATTGACTGCTGTAACAAATACAACATGGCAATGGCATTTACAGGAATCAGATTATTCCATCACTAGAATTTCAAAAGACATAAAAACATATCAATTAACAAGATACTGGCAGGAGCCACGGTTTCATGACTGCTGCCAGTATGATATCTCAAAGAAAATTTCAATCAGATTACCAAAGAAAAATAGGATACATGTACGAAAAAAGTACCGAAAATAAGACTTGTTATTTATTTAACGAGAAAATTTATCAGATAGGTATATTGTATTCAATCAAAATTTTGCTATAATAAAAGTAGTTAGATTAGACTAACTTATAAATGTAATAGAAATTATTTTGATCCAAGAAATGGAGGAGTTTTCAAAATGAAACAGTTTGAAGAATGGGAAGGTTTTAAAGGTAGAATGTGGAAGGAAGAAATCAATACAAGAGATTTCATCCAGGAAAACTACACACCTTATGATGGAGATGCAAGCTTCCTTGCAGGACCTACAGAAGCAACAGATAAATTATGGGGTATCTTACAGGGACTTCAGAAAGAAGAACGAAAAAAAGGCGGAGTTCTTGATATGGATACAGACATCGTATCTTCTTTAACTTCTCACGGACCTGGTTATATCAGTGAAGAAACAAAAGATTTAGAACAGATCGTTGGTCTTCAGACAGACAAACCATTAAAACGTGCATTTATGCCATATGGTGGTATCAAAATGGCAGAAGAATCTTGTCGTAACTATGGTTATGAACCAAGTGAAAGATTACATGAAATCTTTACAAAATATTCAAAGACTCATAACACAGCTGTTTTTGATGCTTATACACCAGAAATGAAAAAAGCAAGACATAACAAGATCATCACAGGACTTCCAGATACTTATGGACGTGGACGTATCGTAGGTGATTATCGTCGTGTTGCTTTATACGGAATTGACTATTTATTAGAAGAAAAAGAAAATGACTTTGCAAACTGCGGATGCGGTGTTATGACAGATGATGTGATCCGTCTTCGTGAAGAATTAGCAGAACAGAAAAAAGCATTAAAAGACATGAAGGAAATGGCTCAGATTTATGGATTTGACATTTCAAGACCGGCTAAAACTGCAAAAGAAGCAATTCAGTGGATGTACTTTGGATATTTAGCAGCGATCAAAACTCAGAATGGAGCTGCTATGAGTATCGGACGTGTTTCTACATTCCTTGATATCTATATTCAGCGTGACCTTGACAAAGGAATCATCACAGAAGAAGAAGCACAGGAAATGATCGACCATTTAACAATGAAATTCAGAATGGTTAAATTCGCAAGAATTCCTTCTTACAACCAGTTATTCTCAGGAGACCCAGTATGGGCAACACTTGATCTTGCTGGTATCGGTGTAGATGGACGTTCTATGGTTACAAAGACAGACTTCCGTTTCTTGCATACATTAGAGAACATGGGACCATCACCAGAGCCAAACATCACTGTATTATATTCTTCTGCACTTCCAGAGAATTTCAAGAAATATGCAGCTGATATTTCTATCCGTACAAGCTCTATCCAGTACGAAAATGATGATGTCATGAAACCAGTATGGGGAGATGACTATGCAATCTGCTGCTGTGTATCTGCGACTAAGACTGGTAAAGAAATGCAGTTCTTCGGAGCAAGAGCAAACCTTGCAAAATGCTTATTATATGCGATCAATGGTGGTGTAGACTGCAAGACAAAACAGCAGGTAGGACCAGCCTACAAACCTATCATGTCTGAATACTTAGATTATGATGAAGTTATGCAGAAATATGACGTTATGATGGATTGGTTAGTAGACCTTTATGTAAATACATTAAACTTAATCCAGTATATGCATGACAAATATTACTATGAAGCAGCGGAATTAGCATTAATGGATACAGAACTTGAAAGAACATTCGCAACAGGAATTGCAGGATTCTCTCATGCAGTTGATTCTTTAAGTGCCATCAAATACGCAAAAGTTAAAGCAATCCGTGATGAAGATGGATTAGTTGTTGATTACGAAATCGACGGAGAGTTCCCTAAATACGGAAACGATGATGACAGAGCAGATGATATCGCAGTATGGCTGTTAAGAACATTCTTAGCAAAGATCAAAAAACATCACACATATCGTAACTCTGAGCCTACAACATCTATCCTGACGATCACATCTAACGTTGTATACGGAAAAGCAACAGGAACAATGCCAGATGGTAGAAAAGCAGGAGAACCATTAGCACCAGGAGCGAACCCAAGTTATGGTGCAGAGCAGAACGGATTATTAGCATCCTTAAACTCTGTAGCTAAGATTCCATACGAATGGGCATTAGATGGTATTTCTAATACACAGACGATCAACCCAGATGCTTTAGGACATGAAGATGGGGAAAGAATCAATAACCTTGTAAATGTCATGGATGGATACTTTGATCAGGGAGCGCATCACTTAAATGTAAACGTATTCGGTAAAGAGAAACTGATCGATGCGATGGAACATCCTGAAAAAGAAGAATATGCAAACTTCACGATCCGTGTATCTGGATATGCAGTGAAATTCATCGACTTAACAAGAGAACAGCAGATGGACGTTATTTCCAGAACATGTCATAAAACAATGTAATTTGAATTAGTGGAAAAGAATTATGAATGAAAAAATAACCGGAAAAATCCATTCCATCGAGACTTTTGGTCTTGTGGATGGTCCCGGTGTGCGGTTTATCGCTTTCATGCAGGGCTGCCGGATGAGATGCAAATATTGCCATAATCCGGAGACCTGGCAGGAAAACTGCGGTGAAGACTGGCAGCCTGAAGCCCTCTTAAAGAGGGCTTTGCGTTACCGCATGTACTGGGGAAAAGATGGAGGGATCACAGTTAGTGGTGGAGAACCCCTCTTACAGATCGACTTTTTAATTGAATTTTTTAAACTGGCAAAACAAGAAGGAATTCACACAGCTGTGGATACCTCTGCCAATCCATATACAAAAGAAGAACCATTCCATACAAAATGGTTAGAATTAATGAAATACACCGACCTTGTCATCTTAGACTTAAAAGAAATGGACGAGAAAAAACACAAGAAATTGACAGGCTGTCCAAACAGCAATATTTTAGCAATGGCACAGGAAGTCTCAGACCTAGGAGTAGATCTGTGGATCCGTCATGTGCTTGTCCCAGACCTAACAGACGATGAAGAAGGACTAGCAGACTTAAAACACTTCATCGATGGACTAAAGACAGTCAAGAGAGTAGAAATCTTGCCATACCATACACTTGGACTCTTTAAATGGGAAAAATTAGGAATTAAGTATCCGTTAGAAGGGGTACAGCCACCAAGTGAAGAAGCCGTAGCAAAGGCAGAAAAGATTCTTGGTATCGAGAAAACTTCTCAAAAATAAAGGTAGACAAATCATCCAAGATAGGATATTATAATAACAGTTAGTTAAGACTAACTAACATAAAACAAAAACAAAACATAACAAAGCTAGAAAATCTGACCAGACTTCCTTGGGTCGGATTTTTTATTTGGCTTTTTTATTGACTCATACATATGCGAAGGCTGAGAAAAAGACAAAAGTGAAAAATCAAAGATAGTTTTTGCATACAAATTCGTTATAATTATCACTAATCTTGACAAAGACAAGCTTGATTTATACAATGGTTATAATAATAACCAGTTTGGATGGAAGGAAGAACAATGAAATTAATAGAATTATCAGAAGTAGAAATACTTATCATGAAAAGTATTTGGAAACTTAGGGATGGGATTACGGTATATGAAATTATTGATTATCTAGATCAAGTATATGATAGGAAATATACAAGAAGCACAGTAAAGACATATATCACAAAATTAAAGAAAAAAGGATTTGTAGATACACAAGTGAAAGGCAATTACAGCTATATCACAGCAAAGATCACAGAAGAAATGTATCGTGAAGAACAGATGGAATTGATGAAGGATTTCTGGCATGATGGGTCGATGAAAGAATTGGTTCAGACGTTAACACACACAATATCAAAAGAAGAGAAAGAGGAATTAAAGGATTTGATTGATGATTTGGATGATTAAAAAAATATATATTTATGTCATCAGTATGATACTGCTGAATGGTTTGGTGGGAAGTATTTCGTATATGTGCTTTCGCAAGATAAGGCAGCGACTAGAGAAAAAAGGACTGATCAGTATGTGCATTACTGCTTTAAAGGGAGCAGTCTTATCGTTTCTGATGCCGATCGTAATTGTATTGATCTATTTCATTTATTATGTATATGAAGAAGATTATACAATGTTTGCACTGTCTCCGTTGGTAGGATGGGTATTTTTTGTTGTAGGAATCATTTGGACGATTGGTTTTTAAAAAGCTATACTGAAAACAATACGTATTCAGGCACAAATGAATCAATTACGAAAGAGGGCATGTGTATGCAGCAGATCTATTTTAGATTGCAAGAATCAATGGAATTAAAAAAAGGTGAGAAAATTAAACTGACCGTTTTTTCGTCTAAAGAAATACAAAGAGACGATAAGGATTTTGTAGCAGGAATTATAGACGAGACAGGAAAAGAACGATATGTGATGCATGCGGTCGATATTATACATGACTTTTATGTGAAAAAAGATGGAAAATATAAAGTATTCGTTGAAAATCGTTATAAAAAGAAAATAAAAATAGGAATAGCGATTTGTGTGGAGAAATGATAAATGAGGAAATATGTAGTTCGTTTTATGGTATTTTATATATTAAGCATTGGGTGTTTACTGGGAATTATTATATATTCGTATCAAAATAAGATTGATCATCATAATGAACAAGTGGAGATAGAATACCCTGGAGTATGGAAGTTATCAGATGAATATGATAATAGAAATTCTAGCTATATGGAATTCCTTCATCAGAAAAACTCTCTCAGTATTTTAAAAGAAGTATATAAAGAATTAGAAAAAGCAGAGTTATACAGAGAATATTCCAGACAGATTCTATCTTATCATGAATATTTTCGTGGGAATGAAAAACTTGCATCTGGATCATATAATGACAAAACGGAAGATGGATATCTTACAAATTTAACTGTACGTCAGATGCCAGAGAAAATGATAAATGAAAAGAAGATAGAACAACATATTGAAAAAGGTCGTTGCTTTACTTTAAAAGAGTATCAAAGACCTTTGAATCAAGAGATTCCATTAATTGCAGGATATGATTATCAAAAAGTTTTTCATTTGAATCAGAAAATTAAGGCAGGATATTTGGGAACTGAAAATTGTACGTTTAAAATTGTTGGGTTTTTACATAAGAATACTAGGTTGTCATCGGAATTAAATCTTGATGAAACATTGATTATGCCAACAGTAAGTAAAATGAAAATAATGAAACAAGAGAATGAAAAAATATTAATGTCAGTAAAATGTTCAGGTTATTTTTGTTATAAGAATGAGAAAGAGTATCGTCAAATAAGTAATTTGCTAAAAAGAATACGCAGGGAGACAGGTTATCGTTATGTGATACCGCAGATGAAATGGAAATCAAATAATTTATTACCAATGACAACTGGAAAAGCATTGATATTCATGAGTTTAAATTTGCTACTAGAATTCATCGTTGTATATAAAGTACTGGCTGTGAATACAAGAAAAGTGAAAACATTGGTATATAAAACAGTAGCCCTATGTACAAGTGGGAGTATATTTGCAAATGTATTTTTGCGGTTCTTGTTTCCTAAACACATAAAAATAATTCAAATATATTCTTCTGATTTTGTGGCTTATATGATAATAGTATTTTTGTTATGTGCAGGAATGATTGGATTAAAGGAGAAAAGAACATGATGGAGAAAATTCTGCTTGGGAGTAGTTATCTAGCTCAAGCTATTGTTATGGCAACGATTGCATTTGCAGTCATAAGCACAATTTACTATTTACGATATAATAAAAAGATTATATGTCAGCCAGGATGGATCCTAAAATACATATTTTTGGTTTACATAGCAACCGTTGGCATGGTCACGAGAGTATTAGACATCACATCATGGTCATATGGAGGATTTACAGCCTGGAATATTGTACCATTTGTGAATGAAAGCTGGAAATTGATGCTGTTAAATACATTAATGTTTCTGCCAATGGGATTTTTTGTTCCCATATTTATAAAGAAAATAAAATGGAACTATGGAAAAGCAATAATTGCAGGGGCATTGATATCTTTGATGATCGAGTTTGTACAAGTTGTATTTGCAGGAAGAATTGGTGATATTGATGATATCATTTTTAATACACTAGGATTTCTGATCGGGTATATCCTAGAGAACCTATTGCAAAAAAATCTTTTGAAAAAGCAATTAGGATTTGGAACAGAGGCATTGATGCTGGTTATGATTAATGGATTTTTAAGTATCCCATTTTATGAGAAGACGGTGTCAATTGGAGATATGATTTTGGATAGTTTGAGTCTCAACAGTTGGTCAGGAAATAGTGGATATATATTGTCATATAACGGCATCCATTACACAATGATCCCATGTATAATACTAGCAGTCATCAGCTGGGCTATAGCACATAGACATCCAAAAGACTATGGTGCTAAAACAGCGAAAATAATCAGTATATTTATGATTGTTTGCTTCATTGGAAATTTTATTCAGATTTTAAGCCAAGATAGTATTATACCAATGCTTGCTGCATCCATTGTGTGTGCGGTAATAAGTCGAAAAACTATTAGATATTAGGGATTTGATATTCCATGAAAAATATGAGATACTATAGTATAAAACATTAAGGAGAATAAGATATGAAAAAATTATCAATACTACTGGCAGGGGTATGCCTAACAGCTGCACTATACAGCGCAGGCACAACTTATGGACAAAACAACAGGTCAGAGAACTAAAAAAAGAACACTCCGGTAAAGATGAGAAAAACATCATTATCTGGGAAGCAGAAGAAGCGAAATAGAGGGGAAAGAAATGTTAATACCAGATCTAATTATACAACTTATCACAGTAGTTATTGGAGTGGTACTATATACAGCTATATTTAAAATAGTAAAAAATGTGATTCATAAAATAATACATTAAAGAGGACAGTATTAGTTTTAGGGAAACAGTTGTGATATAACCAACACATCTTATTATTCAATAGTTCTTTCCAATAAACTTCAAGTATATAAGATATCATAACAATCAAATAGTTCCCGTCCACAACGATTAGCGTTTTATCATTATTTTTGACCGATTCGCAGCCGACATGGTGTATTGTCTGAGCGATATGGAAGTCATTTTGGACTTCCATAAGCGAGTTATACAAGGAATGTCGGCGAATCAGCGATCGGTCAAAAATGATGAATAAAACGCGTGTTGTGGACGGGAACTATTTGATTGTTATGATATCTTATATACTCAAAGTCTATGGTAAAGAAACTATAAATTAAACATTAAAGCGGAATACAATAATATCCCCATCCTTAACAACATACTCTTTTCCTTCCTGACGCACAAGTCCTTTCTCCTTGCAAGCCTGCATCGTACCATATTCTTTCAGATCTTCAAAAGAAACAACCTCAGCACAGATAAATCCACGCTCAAAGTCTGTATGGATCTTACCAGCAGCCTGAGGAGCTTTTGTTCCTTCTTTGATCGTCCAGGCACGAGTTTCGTCTTCTCCAGAAGTTAAGAAACTAATTAATCCAAGAAGTGAGTAGCTGGCAGAGATCAGTTTTTCAAGACCAGATTCTTCTAATCCAAGATCTTCTAAGAATTCTTTCTTCTCATCATCATCTAATTCAGAGATTTCCTGCTCGATCTGAGCACATACAACGAATACTTTCGCATCAACGTCTGCGGCATATTCACGAACAGCTTTTACATAATCATTATCTTCTCCTGCAAGTTCATCTTCATTAACATTAGCAGCAAAGATGACTGGTTTGATCGTTAAAAGGTTGCAGGAATTTAAGATTTCCTGATCTTCTTCATCATCTACCTCAAAAGTTTTGGCAAGTTTACCATCCTCAAGATGAGCTTTTACTTTAGATAAGAATTCAACTTCGTGAGCAAGAGATTTGTCGTTTCTTGATCCTTTTGTTGATTTTGCGATACGGCGGTCTAATACTTCAATATCAGAGAAGATCAGCTCAAAGTTGATCGTTTCGATATCACGAAGTGGGTTTACAGAACCATCAACGTGAACGATATTTCCGTCATCAAAACAACGAACAACATGAACGATTGCATCAACTTCACGGATATTTGCAAGGAACTGATTTCCAAGACCTTCACCTTTGGAAGCACCTTTTACAAGACCTGCGATATCAACGAATTCGATCGCTGCAGGGATCACTTTCTTTGAATGGTATTTTTCAGCCAGATAATCAACACGAGCATCTGGAACTGTTACGATTCCCACGTTCGGGTCAATCGTACAGAATGGATAGTTTGCGGATTCAGCACCAGCTTTTGTTAAAGAGTTAAATAATGTACTCTTTCCGACGTTTGGTAATCCTACGATTCCTAATTTCATAATCTATTAATTCCTTTCTCATGGGTATTCTTTAAAACAGACCCGGAAGAAAATATCCAAGGCCATACTGTGAATAGTTTACCATAAGCGACTTGAAAAGAAAAGAGAAATGGGATAAGATATCTTTGATTTAGACAACAAATGTATGCAGCAAAATGAGGTAGAGACTTATTAAGATGATAGAAAGGAAGAGAAAGCGATGGAACATCAAATCAGATTTCCACATCTGGGAATTGTACTGAAAAATGTCGGTGATGGAATTAATATCGGTGGCTTTGAAATTAAATATTACGGAATGATCATTGCAACGGGCTTTTTACTTGGACTGATCGTTTCCTATTACGCAGCAAAACATGAAAATAAATTCAATCCAGAATTAGTTTTCGACTATCTGATCGCTATGATCATTCCAGCAATTGTTGGAGCAAGACTTTATTATGTGATTTTTTCATGGGATTATTATAAGAATCATTTATCTGAGATCATACAGATTCGAAATGGAGGGCTTGCAATTTATGGAGGAGTGATCGCAGGAGCGATTACATTATATATATTCTGCAAGAAGAAACATATATCAATGCTTCAATTTGGAGATGTTGCAGTAAAAGGACTGCTTGTTGGGCAGATTCTTGGACGATGGGGAAACTTTTTTAACAGGGAAGCATTTGGATCTTATACAAATAGCCTGTTTGCAATGCAGATTCCAACGAACTTTTTTGTGGAACATGGAAGAATTGATGAAATTATATCCAATGGATTATATGATAAAGCAACCTATGTAGTATCTGGAAATGAAGCAGCAACTTTTATCCAGGTACATCCAACCTTTTTGTATGAATCTATGTGGAATCTTGCATTACTGCTTTTAATCATATTCTTTTTTACAAAGAGAAAGAAATTTGATGGAGAGCTGATCGCAATTTACTGTATTGGATATGGAATTGGAAGATTTCTGATCGAGGGACTACGAATGGATTCCCTAATGATCGGATTGACAGGAATCAGGGTGTCCCAGATGTTAGCACTGATCCTTGCAGTTTTTGGAATTGGTTGGATCATATATAACCGCAGAAAATTACGGAAAAATCACAGATAAATCACACAAAAATCACACATCTAAGCGCGAAAAGAAGGGAATTTTATGTACTTTCAGGAAGCCCCTTCTTTTTTGTGCAAAAAAACATGAATTTCTAAGAAAAAACTAAGATTTGATTGTGCATTATTCCTTGCAATTTATAGAGGTATCGTATAAAATAATGTTTATAGGTGGTTAGAAGTGGTGGAAAGTGGTGATACCTGTGTTTATGGGAGAATTTAATCACACAATCGATGCAAAAGGCAGGCTGATCATCCCTTCACGATTCCGCGAAGAGTTAGGTCAGGAATTTGTGATGACAAAGGGATTGGATGGGTGCCTGTTTGTGTTTCCACAAAATGAATGGGAAAGCTTTCAAGGAAAGTTAAAGACACTGCCACTCATCAATAAAGATGCCAGGAAATTTTCAAGATTTTTTATGGCGGGAGCAGCTCCGTGTGAGATGGACAAGCAGGGAAGAACATTGATCCCGGCAACACTCAGAGAATTTGCTCAGATGAAGAAAGAAGTTGTATTAACAGGAATGGCTGATCGTATCGAGATCTGGAGTAAGGAGAAGTGGATTGAGAACAATTCTTACGAGGATATGGATGATATTGCAGCCAGCATGCAGGAATTAGGATTAAGCATATAAGTTAGGTGGATTATGGAATTTAAACACATTTCCGTTTTATTAGACGAAACGATTGAAGAACTACATATTAAACCAGACGGAATCTATGTGGATGGAACTCTGGGAGGAGGCGGACATGCATATCATGTATGCCAGAAACTATCAGAGAAAGGAAGATACATAGGGATCGATCAGGATGCGGATGCGATTGCTGCAAGTACGAAGAGATTAGCCCCATTCAAAGATAAGGTAACGATCGTGCGTGATAATTATGTTAACATGCCAAAAGTATTACATGATCTTGGAATTGAACATGTTGATGGAATCCTGTTAGATCTTGGAGTTTCATCATTTCAACTAGATGAGAAGGAACGTGGATTTACTTACAGAGAAGATGTTCCGCTTGATATGAGAATGGATCAGAGACAGTCGCTGACAGCCAGAGACATTGTTAATGATTATTCAGAGATGGAATTGTTCCATATTATCAGAGATTATGGTGAGGAGAAATTTGCAAAGAATATTGCAAAACATATTGTCAATAAGAGAAAAGAAAGTCCGATCGAGACAACCGGACAGTTAATAGAAGTCATCAAAGGTGCGATCCCGATGAAGGTCAGAGCGGTTGGAGGACATCCTGCGAAGAAGACTTTTCAGGCGATCCGTATCGAATGTAATAGAGAATTAGACGTACTGAAAGACAGCATTGATGCGATGATCGATCTTTTAAACCCAGGTGGAAGATTATGTATCATTACTTTCCATTCCCTAGAAGATCGTATTGTCAAGAGAGCTTTTAAGGAGAATGAGAATCCTTGTACATGCCCGCCAAACTTTCCAGTATGTGTATGCGGCAACGTATCCAAAGGAAAGCAGTTAACAAGAAAACCTATCATTCCAGGGGAAGAAGAACTAGAATACAACAAAAGAGCAAAAAGTTCCAAACTTCGAGTATTTGAAAGGGCATAAAGAGGGAGAAGATCAATGGATAAGACAAGACAAGAACGTTATAATATGATATATGGCAATACAGCGAGGAAGATTGAAGCCAGCACACAGCCGGCAAGCACACAACCAGAGAGAAAACAAAGACCAAGAAGAAAAGTACAGACAACACCGCAGACCAAACAGAATCAGAAAAGAGTGCAATCTATTGATCTTGCATTTATCAAGGTATTGGTTGCAGGAATCTGTGTGATCGCAGCAATGAGTTTTTTTTATCTGTCAGAGCGTGCACAGTTTATGAAGCAGAAATCAGTTCTTTCTGATTCAAAGACACAGCTTAATACATTACAAGTAGAGAATGAGGATATGAATTTAGAAATCGAACAGAGTATCAAATTTGATACGATTGAGACAGCTGCAAAGAAATATGGAATGAGCAAACCAGATGCAAGCCATATTCTCCGTTATGAGAGTCAGGATGCTGAATATATACGGCAGTATGGAAAGATACCAAATGCAGACTAAGAGGTGGTTGACTTGAAGAAGAGAAGAAGAAAACCAATCAGACGATTAAACAATGCTATGAAAAAACGTACGATCTTTGCGTGTGCTTTCATAGCACTTCTTTTTGTTATTTTGATCGGAAGACTTGTCTATTTCAGTGTTTTTAAGAATAATATTTATAAGAGACAGGTTTTGTCACAGCAGAATTATTCCAGTGAAACACTTCCTTATAAGAGGGGGGATATTCTGGATCGTGATGGAAATATATTGGCAACAAGTCAGAAAATGTATACATTGATCTTAGAGCCAAAAAATATTCTAAGATCTGATAAGATACAGAAAGAAACGATCAATGCACTTCATAAATATATGAAGATCGATAAAGATGAATTATTAAAATTTATAAAAAAACATAAGAATTCATATTATTCTGTGTATAAAGATGAACTTGCCTATAGTGATATTGCTGATCTTAAGGATTTTATTGCTTCTGATAAGGCAGATAATGTCTCAGGAATTGTATTTAGCGAGAAATACAAACGCCGTTATCCAAACCAGTCATTGGCAAGTCAGGTGATCGGATTTGTTTCTGATGGAACGATCGGAACAGGAGGTATTGAGCAGTATTATAACAGTACACTCTCCGGAGTGAATGGAAGAAAATACAAATATCTTAATGAGGAACTGGAACAGGATAATTCAATTGTAGAACCAGAAAATGGACAGACAGTAGTATCAACACTTGATTCTAATATTCAGAAGCTGGCAGAAAAAGAGCTCGCTAAATTTGAAAAAAAATATGGCAGTAAAGGAAGCAGTATTCTTGTTATGAATCCAAATAACGGAGAGATTTATGCTATGGCTAATTCTACGTCTTATAATCTGGAAAGCCCAAGAGATGACAAAAATCTGCTGAAGAAATACTCACAGAGCCAGATTAATAATATGAGTGAGAAACAAAAGACAAAAGCTTTCAATGAGATTTGGAAGAATCCAATTGTTTCCAATGCGTTTGAACCAGGATCCACTTATAAGCCATTTACTGTGGCAGCAGGATTGGAAGAAGGAATCTTAAAAGGAAATGAAACATTTTACTGTGACGGCTATCAGAAAGTAGGTCCACATACGATCCATTGTTCTCACAGAAACGGACATGGGCTGATCACATTGTCACAAAGTATTTCACTTTCCTGTAATGATGCTCTGATGCAGATTGCAGAGAAAGAAGGAAAGAATGTATTTGCAAAATATCAGAGAAATTTTAATTTTGGAAAGAAAACAGGAATCGATCTTCCAGGAGAAGCACAGACAGCATCACTGCTTCATGATGCGAAAGATATGACAGCAGCAGACCTTGCAACAAGTTCTTTTGGACAGTCATTTAACTGTTCTATGATTCAGATGGCCAGTGCTTTCAGCTCATCGATCAATGGTGGATATTATTACAAACCACATGTTGTGAGACAGTTAAGAAGCAGTTCTGGAGAAGTTGTAAGTAATATAGAACCTACAATGGTAAAACAGACTGTTTCTAAGGAAACTTCAGATAAATTAAAAAAATACATGAAAGAAACCGTAGAATCAGGAACTGGAACAAAAGCGAAGATGAAAGATTATTCGGCAGGAGGAAAGACTGGTACGGCACAGAAGATACCAAGAAGTGCAGGAACATACATTGTATCATTTTGTGGATTTGCACCAGCTGAGAATCCACAGGTACTTGTATATGTTGTGATCGATGAGATTCAAAAAGAATCTCAGACAAATACAGGACTTGCAGTGGAGGTTGCTAAGAACGTATTAAAGGGTTCATTAAAAGAACTAAATGTTCCAAAAAGCAACAAAAAGTAATATAGAAAAATTTTCTTCATAACCTTATTAATAATAAAGTGAGGATTATGGAGATGAGAACGAAAGCAAAGAAAAGACTTTTGCTTGTTGTGAGCATGGTTTTCACAGGGTTTTTGGTTGTAACGATAAGGCTTTCTTATGTAATGATCGCTCAAGCGGATAAATATTTAAGCTTAGCCAAAAACCTGCACCAAAGAGACCGGGAGATCAAGGCACCAAGAGGCAATATTTACGACAGGAATGGTGTAAATATTGCTTCAAATAAGGCAGTCTACTCGATCTCTGTGATTTATTCTCAGATAACAGACAGGGAAAAAGTAATTAAAATATTATCTGAGAATCTTCTGATCGATGAATCTTTGATCAGAAAAAAAGTATATAAAAATTCAGTAAGGGAAAAAATTAAAAGTAATGTAGAAAAAAGCATCGCTGATCGCATCAGGAGATATAAACTTGAGGGGATTAAAGTGGATGAAGATTACAAAAGAGTTTATCCGTATGACAAACTAGCATCGAAAGTCCTTGGATTTACAGGTGGAGATAATCAGGGAATTCTGGGATTAGAAGTTTTTTATGACAAGTATTTGAAAGGAAAAACTGGAAGGATCCGGACACTCACCGATGGCAAAGGTGTGGAGATTGATGGTGCATATGAGGAAAGGGAAGAGCCGGTTTCGGGAAATGATCTTTATACATCTTTGGATGTCAATCTGCAGAATTATGCAGTACAGGCATGCAGGAAGGTAAAAAAAGAGAAGAAGGCGAAACAGGTATCTATGATCCTTATGAATCCTCAGAATGGGGAGATTTATGCAATGGTAAATGAACCAGAGTATAATCTGAATAAACCATTTTCACTGTCAGCTCAAAAGAGAGCAAAGAATAGCAAAAAACAACAAGAGTATCTGAATAAGAAATGGAGAAATTCCTGCTTAAATGATACTTATGAGCCAGGCTCTGTATTTAAGATCATAACGGCAACAGCAGGACTTGAACTTTCCAAAGTACAGGTAAATGATCATTTTAACTGCTCAGGTTTCCGCATTGTCGAGGATCGTAAGATACGATGTCATAAAGTCGGAGGACATGGAAGTGAGACTTTCAAAGAAGGTGTTATGAATTCTTGCAATCCAGTATTTATGGATGTTGGAGCGAGGGTTGGTGTTGATGGAATGTATCAGACTTTCAAGAAGCTTGGTTTATTTGAAAAAACAGGAATTGATCTTGCCGGGGAAGCATCCTCGATCATGCATCAGAAGAAAAATGTCGGGGCGGTAGAACTTGCCACAATGTCATTTGGGCAGTCAATCCAGATCACGCCATTACAACTTTTAAGAGCAGTCAGTGCAGTGATCAATGGAGGCAAACTTGTCACTCCACATTTTGGAGTATATCTTCAGACACAAGATGGAACAAAACAGAAGTTTTTTACTTATAAGACAAAGAAACATGTTATTAAGAAAGAAACCTCTGAGACGATGAAAGAGCTTTTAGAAGCAGTTGTCTCAGATGGATCTGGTAAAAACTGCAAGATTGAAGGATTTTCAATTGGAGGAAAGACAGCGACAAGTGAGAAACTTCCGCGAGGAAATGGAAAGTATATTTCTTCGTTTTTAGGATTTGCGAAAGCAAAGAACCCTACGATTATCGGTATTGTACTGATCGATGAACCTTATGGAACATATTATGGAGGAACGATCGCAGCACCCGTGATGAAAAGTGTGTTTAAGGTTGCACTTCCATATATGGGAATTTATAAGGAATATACGCCAGATAAAAAAGAACCGTAGACAGGATGAAAACAAATGAGGTGGCGACATGAATTATGGTATTGTAAAGCCGGTTTTAATTGCCTTTTTTGTCAGCGTATTATTAAGTCCGATGATGATCAGGTATTTACACAAATTAAAATTCGGTCAGTTTATCCGGGGAGAAGGACCCGAATCACACTTGAAGAAATCAGGAACTCCAACAATGGGAGGACTGATCATTTTACTAGGGATAGTAATTGCATCGTTATTTTATGTAAGAAGATATCCTATGATCATTCCAGTATTGTTTGTAACATTGGGATTTGGATTTATCGGTTTTATTGACGATTATATCAAGGTAGTTATGAAAAGAAATCTGGGACTTCATGCATGGCAGAAGATGCTTGGACAGATCATAGTCACAGGAATTTTTGCATATTATCTGATCAATTATACAGAGATTGGAACTTCGATGCTGATCCCTTTTACACATGGAAAATATTTAAACCTTGGAGCATTTTTTGTACCAGCGGTCTTTATTATTTTGTTAGGCACAGTCAATGGTGCTAACTTTACAGATGGACTAGATGGGCTTGCATCAAGTGTTACGGTGTTGATCGCAACATACTTTACGGTAGCAGCTCTTGGAATGCACCAGGATGGCATGTCGGCCGGAATCTGGCCGATCTCATGTGCGACCGTTGGTTCATTGCTTGGTTTTTTAGTATTTAATGTATATCCAGCGAGAGTGTTTATGGGAGACACAGGTTCGCTTGCACTTGGGGGATTTGTAGCGGCAACCGCACTTATATTGCATTTGCCGCTGTTTATCCCGATCGTAGCGTTGATTTATATGGTTGAAGTATTATCAGTGATGCTGCAAGTTGGATATTTTAAAGCTACAAAAGGAAAAAGATTATTTAAAATGGCACCGATCCATCATCATTTTGAATTGTCAGGATGGCCAGAAACGAAGGTTGTAGCAATCTTTGCGATCACCACGGCAGTTTGTTGCCTGATCGGACTGGTAGCGATTTAGTAAGGAGAAAAAAATGATAGATACAAGTAAGAAATTTTTGGTAGCAGGAGCAGGAAAAAGTGGAATAGGTTCTGTAAACCTTCTTTTAAAGACAGGTGCAGATGTGAGTCTTTATGATGGAAATGAAGAACTTGATAAGGAAGCTTTATTTGAAAAACTATATGAAAAGAAAGAAATTTCATTAGTTCTTGGAAATATCACAAAAGAAGATATAGAAAAATATGATCTTTTAGTGTTAAGTCCTGGAATTTCAGTAAATGCACCGATCGCTCAGATGTTTTATGATCAGGAGAAACCAGTTTGGAGCGAGATTGAGTTAGCATATCAGGCATCAAAAGGAAAGATTGCAGCAATCACAGGAACAAACGGAAAGACAACAACAACAGCTCTTACAGGAGAGATCATGAAAGGATACTATGAGAGCAGCTTTGTTGTGGGAAATATTGGAATTCCATATACAAGTGTAGCACTAGATACACAAGAAAATAGTGTGATAACTGCAGAGATCAGCAGTTTCCAGTTAGAAACGATCGTTGATTTTAAGCCAGATGTATGTGCAGTATTAAACATCACACCAGATCATTTAGATCGTCATGGAACAGTAGAGGTTTATGCAAAGACAAAAGAATCTATTGGAAAGAATCAGACAAAAGATCAAATTATGGTATTAAATTACGAAGATGATACAACAAGAGATATGGCGACAAGAGCAAATGGCAAAGTTCTATTTTTCAGCCTTCATCATAAGATAAAAGAAGGAGTATTTATGGAAGATGATGCTTTTGTGATCGAAGAAGGAAGTGATAGACAGGTTGTCTGTACATTAGATGATGTAAATCTTTTAGGTGATCATAATTATGAGAATATTTTAGCAGCGATTGCAGTTTCATATTCTATGGGAGTTCCTGTTTCTTATATCAAAGAAGGAATTAAGAGATTTAAAGGTGTAGAACATCGTATCGAATATGTAGATACAGTAAATGGTGTTGCATACTATAATGATTCTAAAGGAACGAACCCTGATGCTGCGATCAAAGGAATTAAAGCAATGAATCGCCCAACATGGTTGATCGGTGGAGGATATGATAAAAAATCCACATATGATGAATGGATCGAAGCGTTTGATGGTAAGGTAAAAGAGCTGATCTTAATGGGTGTGACAGCACCAAAGATTGCGGAATGTGCAAAAGCACATGGATTTGATAAGATTAAATTTGTAGATTCTATGGAAGATGCAGTTTCTTATATTGCAGAAAAAGCACAGGATGGAGATGCTGTATTATTATCACCAGCATGTGCAAGCTGGGGAATGTTCCCGAACTATGAAGTCAGAGGAGATATCTTTAAAGACTGTGTCAGAAAATTAAAGGAGAACTAGAAAAGTGTCAAACCGCATCAAAAAAAAATATATGGCAGGCAAGACATATTTTGATTATCCAACGTTGTTTCTTGTGATATTTCTGATATGTTTTGGTATGGTCATGATTTACAGCATAAGTTCATATAAAAGTATGATGACATATGGAAATTCGTATAAATGGGTATTCAAGCAAGGGCTTGTTGTGCTTGGCGGTGCGATTGCTATATTTTTGATTTCCAGGGCAGATTATAGAATTATAAAAGGACATAAACCAGCATTTCTTTGTCTTGGAATAGCTACTTTTTCTATGATCGCGGTATTATTGGTAGGGGCAGCAAAAAAAGGGTCTGTACGATGGATCAGCATTGCAGGATTCCAGATACAGCCATCAGAATTTTGCAAGTTTTTGCTTATCATTTATATGGCGAATGAATTAGCGATCAATGCATCACAACATAAATTGAAAACGCTTGGTGATCATGCAAAGATTTTAGTTCCAACGATACCGGTCATTGGATTAGTCACATATCAGAATTTAAGTACAGGACTTGTTATATGTGCTATGGTTGGAATCATGACTTTTGTGGTAAGCCAAAGGACGAAAGAATTGATCATAACTGCGGTTGCGTTTATGGCAGGGATAGTCGTTTATCTTATGACTGCTAATAGTTATCGAAACGAGAGATTTCAGATTTGGCTGCATCCAGAGACTCATAAGAAAGGATTTCAGACGATGCAGGCATTGTATGCGATTGGTTCAGGAGGAATTTTTGGGAAAGGACTGGGACAAAGCATGCAGAAGATGGGATTTATTCCTGAATCACATAATGATATGATATTTTCTATCATTTGTGAAGAATTAGGATTGTTTGGAGCAGTTTGTTTGATTCTCGTTTTTGCAGCGTTGATTTGGAGAATGTTGTTGATCGCAATGAATGCAGATGAATTATTAGGATCTTTGCTGGTAATTGGAGTTATAACGCATATTGCAATGCAGGTGTTTGTAAATATTGCAGTAGTAACCAATACGATTCCGCCAACAGGAATTCCGCTTCCATTCATTAGTTATGGAGGATCATCAATCTTTTCAACAATGATTGAGATGGGAATTGTATTATCAGTATCTAGACGAATTCATTTAGGATAAGGATGAGGTGCTATGGAAGATAACAATGTCATTCGAATGGATGAACATAAAAATAAAAATAAGGTACATAAAATTTCATTTAAGAAAATCTTACTCGGTTTCATTGTTTGCATTGCACTTTCAATTTTGGTCATTGCAGGAACCTGTAAGACAAAGAAAATAAAGATTGATGGATTGAGTTATTATACACAAGCGGAAGTAAGAAAAGCGATCGCAGAAAATGGATATATTAATAATTCAGTTGGATATTATTTAAAATGTAAATTTGCGACACCGAAGATTCTACCGTTTGTGGATACGATTTATGTGAGCATTAATGCTCCGGATTCAATTACGATCCACGTCAAAGAAAAGAAGAGAGCGGGTTGCCTTCAGTATAACGGAAAGTATGTCTATTTTGATAAAAATGGATATGCATTGGAAAGTCATGAAAAAAAATATGACAATGTTCCGCTTGTGACAGGACTAAAATATAATGAGTTACAGATGCAGAAAAAAATTGATGTAAAGGATGAAAAAGTTTTTTCATATCTGCTGGAATTAACAACAGCGATCAGCAAATATCATTTGCCGATTGATCAGATTCATATCAAAGATGATGGAAATGCGTTGCTGATCAGTGGTGATATTATAGTAGATCTTTATGACAAAAATGATATTGATATCAAAATACCAGAGCTTAAAGGAATGCTGAAAAAAGTAAAAGGGAAAAGTGGAACTATTGACATGAGATACTTTAGTGAGGACCGCAAAATTGCTATTTTTCAACCAAAAAATAGTTGAAAAAACTTAGTAAAAAAGGTATCATTAGATTAGTGTACAGAATTTAAGGGAAGTCATTATATATAGATGATGGCGTGAAGGAGGAACAACGTGGTTGAGATTATGCCTAGTGTTGAGAACACACAAGCAAGGATTTTAGTAATAGGAGTCGGTGGAGCCGGTAACAATGCAGTAAACCGAATGGTTGATGAGAATGTCCAGGGTGTAGAACTCGTGGGTGTGAATACAGATAGACAGGCTTTATCTTTATGTAAAGCAGAAACAAAGATTCAGATCGGAGAGAAACTGACAAAGGGACTTGGAGCAGGAGCAAAGCCTGAGATCGGGGAAGCGGCAGTTGAAGAGAATCGTGAAGAGATCACAGAACTGGTTCAGGGATCTGATATGGTATTTGTAACATGTGGAATGGGTGGAGGTACTGGTACAGGTGCAGCACCGATCATTGCCGAGATTTCCAAAGGTCTTGGAATCTTAACAGTCGGAGTTGTGACAAAGCCATTTACATTTGAAGGAAAACCTCGTATGAATAATGCAATGTCAGGAATTGCCCGTCTTCAGGATCAGGTAGATACAATGATCGTCATTCCAAACGATAAGTTATTACAGATCTGTGATAAGAGAACAACGATTCCAGATGCTCTGAAGAAAGCAGATGAAGTATTACAGCAGGGTGTACAGGGAATTACAGATATGATCTATAACCCAGGACTGATCAATGTCGATTTTGCAGATATCCAGACAGTTATGAGAGACAAAGGTATCGCGCATATCGGTATGGGTGTTGCAGACGAAGAACTCGAAGCAATCAAGACAGCGATGGAAAGTCCATTGCTTGAAACAACGGTTGCAGGTGCGACAGATGTTATCGTTAACTTCGCAGGTGCTGTTGGAATGTTAGAAGCGCAGCAGGCTGTAGAATACTTAAAGGATGAGGCTGGAGATGATGTCAACGTGATCTTTGGTACAGTTAATGCTGATTTTGGAGACCAGATCAGTGCAACGATTATCGCAACAGGTATCAAATCAGGAGATATCACAGGAAATGCAAGAACTGGATTTGCAGCAACAAAGAAAGCAAAACCAGCTCCACAGCAACAGGCGCCAGCATTTTCAGGGCAGCCAATCCATAATGGAAAGGTGATGGAAGAACAGCCAGAAGAAACATCACAGCAGACAAGCTATGTTTCAGAAGCAGAGATGGAAGAGATTGAGCATGAAAGCACAAAGATCAACATTCCAGAGTTCTTATTAAAGAGCAGAAGAAGATAATTTCTTTGACAGATAAAAGATAAAACGAAAGCGTGTAGAATTTTGAAAGTTCTACACGCTTTTTTTCTTAATTATTCGATATAATCTCCACGAGTGAAAACAAGTTCATAATCAATACTTGCAAGTCTTCTTCCAAGACATCCGGCACATTCTGCCGCTTCTTCTCCGGTACAGATTTTATTATCATACAAAGAATAATCTTTTCTTACCGCAACAGGAGAAAGATTCGGCATTACAACATTCGCTCCTGCAAGAATGCCTTTTTCTCGTCCACGGGGATCAATGGTCCCAAGTGCCGTTGTGGCAGGAAGCAAAAGATGTGGATTCATAAGACGCAGGATACTTGTTAGATAAGTGGTGAGCTCCACAGTTCCAGAAGGATAATCTTTAAATTTTGTATCATGATGAGGTACAAAAGGTCCGATTCCAACCATTTGAGGATCAAGTTTTTGAATAAATAAAAGGTCATCCACAAGATTCTCAACAGTCTGATAAGGTGCACCAACCATAAATCCAGTACCAACCGCATACCCAATCTCTTTTAGATTCCATAGACATTGAATCCTGTTTTCTAAAGATAGACTTTCAGGGTGCAATTTCTGATAAAGTTCTGGAGTAGCAGCTTCATGGCGAAGCAGATATCGGTCGGCTCCAGCATCGTATAACTTCTGATAGCTTTCTTTGGAACGTTCCCCAAGAGAAAGGGTGATCGCACAATCTTGATAACGTTTCCTGATCTCAGAAACGATCGGAACCATTACATCATCACTATAATGAGGATCTTCCCCGCCCTGAAGGACAAAGCTTCGATAACCAAGCTGATAACCATTTTCACAGGCAGAAAGGATTTCATCTTTTGACAGACGATAACGGTTTGCATGCTGATTACTTCCTTGAATACCACAGTAATAGCAGTTATTTTTACAGTAATTGGTAAACTCAACTAATCCGCGTGGAAAAACACCATTTCCATAGATTTTTACAGCTTCTTCTCTGGCAAGGGAAGCTAGATAAGATGCATTTTCTTCATCACGTTCTTTAATGAGAGTGATAAATTCACCTCTTGTCAGTGTATGTTCTTTATGTAAACGATCGATTAATTCGTGTAAATTCATAATATCAAACTCCTTTTTTGTCTATAAGAAATATAACATATAATAGAGGAAAAGACCAAAGAAATATGATAGAATAAAGGAAAATGTTCTTAAATTTCAGGAAAAATCGAGACACGAATGGAAAAAGCAATGGTATCAATGATCAAAGTTTTGGTACTAAATAATAAAATTGCAACTTTTCATTGATTGTGATAGAATAAGAAAGTTAATCTTGGCATGCTTTGTAAATGCCATGGAAACTGATAGAGAAAGATGCTAGAAAGAAGGATATAAATGAAGCGCGAAGATGTGAGAAATATTGCAATCATTGCCCATGTCGACCATGGAAAAACGACTTTAGTAGACGAGATGTTAAAACAGAGCGGAATCTTCCGTGATAATCAGGAAGTCGCAGAAAGAGTCATGGACTCAAATGACATCGAGAAAGAAAGAGGAATCACGATCCTGTCTAAGAATACAGGAGTTATGTATAATGGAATCAAGATCAATATCATCGATACACCGGGCCATGCGGATTTTGGTGGAGAAGTAGAACGTGTACTTAAGATGGTAAATGGTGTTGTATTAGTAGTTGATGCATTCGAAGGTCCAATGCCACAGACAAAGTTCGTATTAAAGAAAGCCTTAGAGCTTGATCTGTCTGTGATCGTATGTATCAATAAAGTAGACCGTCCAGAAGCAAGACCAGATGAAGTTGTCGATGAGACATTAGAATTATTAATGGAATTAGATGCAGGAGACAAACAGCTTGACTGTCCATTCGTATTTGCATCAGCCAAAGAAGGATTTGCGACATTAGACCTTGATGGTGAAAAGAAAGATATGAAACCATTATTCGAGACAATTATCGACCATATCGAAGCACCAGAAGGAGATCCAGAGAAACCATTGCAGGTACTGATCAGTACAATTGATTACAATGAATATGTTGGACGTATCGGAATCGGTAAAGTGGATAATGGTGAGATCGCAGTCAATAAAGAATGTATCGTAGTGAATGCTCATGACCCAGAACGTAAAGAAAAAGTCCGTATTACCAAATTATATGAATTTGAAGGACTTGATAAAGTAGATGTGAAGAGTGCACAGGTAGGATCTATCGTAGCAATCTCAGGAATTTCAGATCTGTCTATCGGAGATACGATCTGTGATGTGGATGGAGCAGAGGCAATTCCATTCCAGAAGATTTCAGAGCCAACAATTTCCATGCAGTTTATGGCAAATGACAGCCCTCTTGCTGGACAGGAAGGTAAATATGTTACATCAAGACACATTAGAGACAGATTATTCAGAGAATTAAATACGGATGTCAGCCTTCGTGTAGAGGAAAGTGAGAATCAGGACAGCTACAAAGTATCCGGACGTGGAGAATTACATTTATCCGTACTGATCGAGAACATGCGCCGTGAAGGATATGAATTTGCAGTCAGCAAGGCAGAAGTATTATACCATTACGATGAGAATGGAAAGAAATTAGAACCAATGGAGATCGCAGTCATTGATGTTCCAGAAGAATTTACAGGAGCAGTTATTGAGAAGTTAAGCCAGAGAAAAGGTGAACTTCAGAATATGACAGCCGCCAATGGAGGATATTCAAGACTTGAATTCTCTATCCCATCCAGAGGACTGATCGGATATCGTGGAGAATTCATGACAGATACAAAAGGAAATGGTATCTTAAATACACTGTTTGATGGATATGGACCATACAAAGGAGATATCCAGTATCGTAAACAGGGATCATTGATCGCATACGAAGCAGGAGAAACGATCACATATGGTCTGTTTAATGCACAGGAGAGAGGTACATTATTCGTAGGACCTGGTGAGAAAGTATACGGAGGAATGGTCATTGGACAGACAGGAAAGACAGAAGATATTGAGATTAACGTATGCCGAAGCAAAAAGCTTACAAATACACGAGCTTCAGGATCAGATGATGCATTAAAATTATCTCCTCCAAAGATCTTAAGCTTAGAGCAAGCATTAGAATTTATTGATACCGATGAATTACTGGAAATTACACCAGAAAACATCCGTATCCGTAAGAAGATCTTAGATCCAACAATGAGAAAACGTGCAAAATTCTCATAAAATAACAAAATAATTTACGGTTAGTTATAAAATGTCGAAAAAGTGGGGCTAACTTTGTCGAATGGTTTTTCTTCTAATTGTGGCCAAATTGGAATAGGATTTAAAGTATACTAATAGGACACAAGAAGGGAGAAAGAGTATGACAGAGCAGGGAATCAATCATAATCAAGTGGAGGTTTGCGGACGTATCAATTCAGCATTTGAATATAGCCATGAGATTTTTGGAGAAGGATTTTATACAGTCAAACTTTTAGTAAACAGATTAAGTGAAGCAACAGACGAGATACCATTACTTGTATCAGACAGACTGATAGATGTCAGTAAAGATTACACAGGGATGCTTGTAAGGGCATGCGGACAGTTTCGTTCCTTTAATAAGCATGAGGAGAACCGTAATCATCTGATCTTATCCGTATTTGTCAGAGATCTGGAATTCATTGACAACATGGAAGGATACAGACCAAATCAGATCATTTTAGATGGATTTATCTGTAAACAGCCAGTGTATAGGATGACACCGCTTGGAAGAGAGATTTGTGACATCTTGCTTGCGGTGAATCGTTCTTATGGCAAATCTGATTACATACCATGCATTTGCTGGGGAAGGAATGCAAGATTTGCAGGAAATCTTGAAATTGGTTCAAGAATTCAGTTGATCGGAAGAATCCAGAGCAGGGAATACCAGAAAAGGATTTCAGAAAATCAGCTGATCAAACGGGTAGCATATGAAGTGTCTGTAAATAAACTGGAGTTTCATGAAAAGGATAAAGAATAAGTTGTATTTATAGTATCAGAAATGATATAATATCCTAAACCAAATATATTACTACAAAAGGAAGATTCTTTGAGGTGAAAAGATGGAAGGACGAGTGGAAGTATACTGTGGCCAGGGCAGAGGAAAGACATCCTGTGCGATTGGTCAGTGTGTGAAAGCAGCCGGGCAGGAAAAGCAGATCATCATGGTTCAGTTCCTTAAAGGGAAAGAAACAGAAGAATTAAGCTTTTTCAAACGTTTAGAACCAGAAGTACAGTTGTTTCGTTTTGAAAAATATGAAAGATCATACGAAGAGCTAAGCGATGAAGAGAAGAAAGAACAGGATCATTTTATTTATAACGGTTTAAAATACGCACATAAAGTCATAGACACAAGACAGTGTGACGTTGTCGTTTTAGATGAGGTGCTGGGACTTTTGGATCTTGGACTTTTAAAGACCGAAGAACTAGTGGAGATGTTAGAAAACCGAAGTGACGATCAGCTGATCATCATGACGGGAAGACAGATTCCAGATGAATTGATACCATATACAGATGCGGTATACTGCATCAGTACGGTCAAAGAATCTCAATGTTGATGCTACACAGGATGATAGGAGGAAAGAAAAATGTCAATTTTTACAGGTGCAGGTGTTGCATTAGTAACACCATTTAAAGAAGATTTATCGGTGGATTATGATCAGTTAGAGAAATTTATTGATTTTCAGATCGATAATGGAACAGACAGTATCATTATCTGTGGAACTTCAGGAGAAGCTTCTACAATGTCTCATGATGAGCAGATCGAGGTAGTCAGCGCATGCGTTTCTCATGTCAATGGAAGAATCCCAGTTATCGCAGGAGCAGGAGCTAACTGTACAGATGAAGCACTGAATCTTGCCAAGAGATCAGAGAAAGCAGGAGCGGACGGACTGTTAGTTGTAACACCATATTATAACAAAGCAACACAGAAAGGTCTGGAAGAATATTATACAACAGTTGGTAATTCTGTAGACATTCCAATCATCATGTACAATGTACCAGGAAGAACAGGAACAAACATCCAGCCAGCAACAGCAGTGAAGATTGCCAAGAGTGTTGATAACATCGTAGCGATCAAAGAAGCAAGCGGAGATATCGGACAGGTGGCAACACTTGCAGCATTAGCAGATGGATGTTTAGATATCTATTCAGGAAATGACGATCAGGTAGTACCTCTTCTTGCATTAGGTGGAAAGGGTGTTATCTCTGTATTATCTAACGTAGCACCAAGGGAAACTCATGACATGGTTATGAAGTTTTTAGATGGGGATGTTAAAGGAAGTTTAGACATCCAGTTAAAATACATGGATGTGATCCATAACTTATTTAGTGAAGTAAATCCAATCCCTGCAAAACGTGCAGTTTCAGAGATGGGATATTGCAGAAATATCGTAAGACGTCCATTGACAGAGATGGAAGAAGATCACGCACAGGTATTAATTAACGCAATGAAAGAAGCAGGAATTCTTTAAGGAGTTACAAAAGATGGTTAAGATTATGATGCATGGCTGCAATGGAGTCATGGGACAGGTGATCAGTAAGATCATAGAAGAGACAGAAGGAGCCGTTATGGCATGTGGTGTAGATCGTGTGGATGACGGACACAATGATTATCCAGTATTTACAGATATTAACGCATGTGATGTGGAAGTTGATGCGATCATTGATTTTTCAGCCGCACCAGCAGTTGATGGATTATTAGATTTTGCAGTTGAGCGACAGATTCCAGTTGTATTATGTACAACAGGACTAAGTGATGAACAGTTAGAGAAAGTTCATGAAGCAAGCAAAAAGACAGCAGTTCTTCGTTCAGCAAATATGTCATTAGGAGTGAATACATTATTTAAAGTATTAAAATCCATGACAAAATTATTAGCAGATGCAGGATTTGATATTGATATCGTAGAGAAGCATCACAGAAGAAAATTAGACGCACCATCTGGAACAGCAATCGCACTTGCAGAAGCTGTGAATGAGCCATTAAACAACGAATATGAGTTTGTTTATGACAGAAGTCAGAGACGAGAACAGCGTCCAAAGAAAGAGATCGGAATCTCAGCAGTCAGAGGTGGAACAATTGTTGGAGAACATGAGATCATCTTTGCAGGACAGGATGAAGTCATCGAATTAAAACATACAGCATATTCAAGAGCTATCTTTGGAAAGGGAGCAGTCAGTGCAGCCCTTTACTTAGCAGGAAAAGAAGCTGGTATGTATGATATGAGTGATGTCATTGGATAAGAGATAAGAGTTTAAAGACAATAGATACATTCGCCATTAAGACAGTGTGTTTATTGTCTTTCTTTATGGCAGGAGAGATAACATGAGTAAGATAAAGATTGCATTTTTTGATATTGACGGGACATTGATCGATCCAGAGAAGAAAAGAATAACAGACAATACCAAAAAAGCATTATTAAAGCTTAAGGAAAATGGAGTTAAGATCTGTATTGCAACAGGAAGACCGCCAGAAAAAGTTCCAGATTTCAAAAGTGAAGGAATAGATTTTGATGCATTTTTGACGTTTAATGGTTCTTATAGTTTTAATGAAACCGAAACGATCTTTGAAAATCCGCTGGATAAAGAAGATGTAAAACAGATCATCCAAAATGGAGAAGAAATGGGACATCCTGTGGTATTAGCGACAAAGGACAGGACAGAAGCAAATGGATTAGAAGAAGACCTTGTTGAATATTTTTCCATTGCAAATCAGAGGATCAAGCTTGCAACAGATTTTGAGGAGCTTTCAAAAGATGAAGTATTTCAGATCATGATGGCAGGCGGTAAGGATGAATATAAAGCGATGCTTAAAGATACAAAAAGAGCAGCAGTGGCAGTATGGTGGCCGAAAGCTGTCGATATCATTCCGTCAGATGGAGGAAAAGGCGTTGCAGTTGAAAAGGTTTTAGAGTACTACCATTTGAGCAAAGAGGAGGCAATGGCATTTGGAGATGGTAACAATGATCTTGAAATGCTAAAGACCGTTGGACTTGCAGTGGCAATGGAAAATGCATCCAAAGAGTTAAAAGAAGCAGCTGATGTAATCTGCGGGCATGTATCAGAGGATGGAATTTATACATATTGTAAAGAAAATAATTATTTTGAATAAAAAAAGAATGGTTTCAGATACCTTGTGTAAGAAACCATTCTTTTTTATAGGAAAATTTGATGTTAAACAATATTAGGAATGAACTTTTTCCGCTTTTGGATATATTTTTTTCATTTTCTGGTCATTATAATGAGTATCAAGAAATCTTTCGAAACCATTGGAAGCAGGAACCTGTTTGTCTCTCTGATCATAACGGATCAAGGCAGATAAAGACATCAGCATATTAAGTGTCATAAAAACAACGACAAACCATGTAAAAACAGTTCCAAAAGCGATTGGAAGTTTTTCAATCAGTCCGGATAGTAATGGATAGATCTTTTTAAACCAGGCAACCGTTGCAATTCCCCAGAAGAAACAATAAAGAAGATTGATTCTTCCATTCAGATTAAAAGGCATCTTACTGTAATCCCAGAACACCTTTCCGAAGACAATTTCACTTAGAACACTGCACAAATATTCATAAGCACCTCCAAGAAATGTTCCCATCAAAAATAAAAAGCTCTCAGAACAATCTTTATAACGATATAAAAGTAAAGTAACTCCAGCAAAAGCAAATCCCCAGACAATACTGAACGGACCCCATACAAGGCTACTGCGGCTCATCCAGACACCCATTTTTAAACGGCAAAAGATCGTTTCGATGATATCACCAAGCAAGGAACCTATAAAAAACAATAAAAAGACTTTATAAAAACCACAGCCCTGAGCAAAGACGCCCGTTTTTGGAATTGTTGGAAGTTTTAATTTGCGCTGTGGATAAGCACGTTCGACACGGTGTTCCACGTAAGAAGTTATCAACTTATTTAACTTCATGCTGATCTTTGTAAGATATGCATCTGCAGATTCCCAACGCCGTTTATCGATATTTTTCCCAAAAACAACGATTGCCGTGGCTAGTATATCAATGATCAATATTGTAAGCAGAGTAAAGATAATAACGTGGCGTATCAAGGCAGGAATCATTTTGTATATAGTAAAAATGAAAGGATTTGCAAATCTGACACCAAGATATCCAAGAATTCCCCAGAAGATTGAATGAGAAACACAAATATAACCATCCAGATTCCATTTATTTTCAGAATAATCCCACCAACGTTCATGATAAAAATGTTCAATGAAATGTCCTCCAAACCACTCAATGACAGTGGCATCGATCATGGCAACAAGAAAAATCCAAAGGCCAGTCATCTCATGGGTATTGATCGTGATGATCACAGCACCGATACCGTAAGAAATACAAAGTGGGGAATTAATAAATCCACGGTTTACAAAACGCTTCTGATTAAATGCTGCCTGTATCACTTCCAGAATCCATCCAGTAAAAGAATAGAGGAAGAAAAGAAAGCATAATTCAAATAATGTTTTTATCATATGTAAAGCTCCTTTTGTTGTTAATAATGTATTCAGTATATAAAAAATGACAAAAAAATACAAGAAAGAAAAGCATTGTTTCAAAAACTGCACAAAAGCATCTGATAAATTCTTCACAAAATTTCTGAACAAATGTAAAAATATATATGAAAAAATAATTCACTTTGACATAATTTCAGAGAATATGTATTGAAAAGAAAACAAAGATTGACTAGAATAAAGGCATAAAGATTGATACAACTTAGAAAGCAGCAAATGAGAAAGGAGTATCGTCCAATGAAGAAGATTGTAGATGATTGGAGACTGATCTATAAGGTTTGCAGCCTGTATTATGAAGATGATATGAGGCAACAGGAAATCAGCGACTATCTTGGAATATTCAGAGCGACAATCTCAAGAATGCTTCAGAAGGAAAAAGAAAGCGGAATTGTACGCGTGGAAGTGGTCAATCCGATTCAGTTCACTTATGGAAAACTTGAAAAAACACTGGAAAGAAAATATGGTCTGAAAGATGTGATCGTTGTCGAGAATAGTTCTCTTGATACCAGACAGGAATCTCTGAATAAGATGTATGAAAAGGCAGCACTTTATTTGTCACAGTTTTTCCGTGATGGAGATTATATTGGAGTATCTATGGGATTTACTTTACATAATGTAGCGAGAACTCGAAGATCATTTGCGAAAGATAATCAGTATATGTTTGTACCAATCGTAGGAGGCATCAGTCCAAACAGTATTAATGGAGTAGATGTCCAGAGTAACCAGATTGCAAGAGAATTTGCAGATAAATTTGGTGGAAACTATACACAGTTTCTTGCTCCAGCACAGTTCTCAGATAAGAAGATCAAAGATTATTTCTTAGAGGAAAAGTCAGTGAATTTTATCTTCGATGACTTTGAAAAACTGGATACAGTTGTTATGGGAATTGGAGCAAATGATACAGGAACAGATTCCACACTGATTCATGCCGGATATATTACGGATGAAGAACTTCAAAGTTTCGCAGACAATGGTGTTGTTGGAAATGTGGCTTTGCAATTCTTTGATTCCGAAGGAAAAAGAGATAAATTTCAAGGATTCAACGAAAGAATAGCAGGAATGCCCGCAGAGCAGATTAAGAAGATCAGAAACCGAATTGGTATTGCAGGTGGAGTAGAAAGAGTGAAAGCAGTTAAAGGTGCAATTGCTGGAGGATATATCAATATATTGATCACCAACAATGAATGCGCTGAAAAGTTATTGTAGAACCGCAGAAAAAGAAACTAATCAAGATAAAAAAGATATATTTTTATTAGTTTTCTTTTTTTGAACAAAATATTTGTAAAAATAACACAAAAATGAGAAAAAAAGTAAAAATAAGAACAAAAAAACAGCGGAAAAACCGCTGCATGGAATCAGTCAAGCAGAGCAAGTGCTGTTTCCTTGGTAGTGAAAAATGAAGCAAATGGGATTTACCACCTGTCAGATCAGCTAACTGGATGACGTTATAGTTTGGCAATGTATCAAATGAGGCACCGAAACTTCCAGCGAGGGGAACGATCTGAATGTCAGTAAATTTCAAAGCTGGAAAGATGATGAAACAAATTTCTATGATTCTATGGCAATCAAAGCAACAGAAGCGATCAAAGAAGATGTAAAACGTGCGATCAAAGTATTCCAGAAATTATAGAAAAGAGGATAAAAATGGCAGTATATAAAGAAACAATTGAGGTAAAATCTCATGGGAAAACCCCAACATATATTGATATTACAAAGGACGTAAGAAGAGTTATTGAAGAAAGCGGGATCAAGAACGGTATCTGTGCCGTGATTTCTCCTCATACAACGTGCTCCGTATTCTTCGAAGAATTCTGTCATGACTATAATGAAGATGGAGATGAATTTTTACAGGAAGATTTAAATAATGTTCTTGCAAAGATCATTCCAGACCATGTATCCAAAGATCAGTACGTATATCCAGGAGAAGAACACTACAAAGCAGTAGAAAGCTGGCCAAATGCTGAAGATTATCTTCCAGGAGGAGACAGAACAGCATTATTTAATGGAGATGCACATTTAAAATCAACATTATTAGGTTCCAGTGAAACATTCGAAGTAGATAACGGAAAACTTGGGGTAGGTACAACAGGATATGTATATTTTGCAGATTTTGACCGTACACGTCCACGTACAAGAAAATGTAAGATTGTAGTTCTTGGAGAATAAGGAGGAAAGCATCATGGCAAAAGCCCAGTCACCATTTTTAATTGTCAATCCTAAGTCATATTTATACGGAAAAGAAAGTCTTGAACTAGCAAAAGCAGCTGATCAGGTTGCCAAAGATACAGGACTTCAGATATATTTCACATGTCCATATACGGAAAGACTTCAGTTGGCCAACACTATAATTAAAATTTTGAGCAATTCCACTAAAATAATGTTATAATAATAACAAACACCAAATCAAATTAACCAAGAAAGGAGCAAAATCATGGCAGCAATCATCGGAAGCCCAACACGTTACATCCAAGGAAAAGGGGAAATGAAAAACCTATGTTCCTATGCAGATAAGTTCGGAAAGAATCTATTCATTTTGACAAGTGCATCCGGAAGAAAACGAGTAGAACCAGCGATCAACGAAGGGAACAAAGACAGTAATCTGACATACGATGTATTTAATGGAGAATGTTGTATGACAGAGATCAACCGTATCATAAAGATCGTAGAAGAAACAGGAAGCGATGTGATCATCGGAATCGGTGGAGGAAAGATTCATGACACATCAAAAGCTGTTGCATACTATACAAAGAAACCAGTCATTATTGTACCAACCATTGCATCCACAGACGCACCATGCAGTGCATTATCTGTGATCTATACAGATGAAGGTGTATTTGAGAAATATTTGTTCTTGCCATCAAGCCCGGATATGGTTATGGTAGATACAGATATCGTTTCAAAAGCACCAGTAAGATTGTTGATCTCAGGTATGGGAGATGCCCTGGCAACTTATTTTGAGGCAAGAGCATGTAAAAGATCCGATGCAAGTAATTGTGTTGGCGGAAGATGTACATTGGCAGCAATGAATCTTGCACAGTTATGTTTTGATACATTAATGGAGAACGGAGTACAGGCAATGACAGCAGCAAGAGAAGGAATCTGTACAAAAGCTGTAGAAAATGTAATTGAAGCAAATACTTACTTATCAGGAATCGGATTTGAAAGTGGAGGATTAGCAGGAGCACATGCGATCCATAATGGATTTACAGCAATCCCAGAAACACATAAGATGTATCATGGAGAGAAAGTAGCATTCGGAACATTGGTTCAGCTGGTACTAGAAGATGCGGGAGAAGATGAGATCATGGAAGTAATTGATTTCTGCAGTGAAGTCGGACTTCCTGTGACATTAAAAGGATTAGGAATCGAAGAAGTGAAACCAGAACAGATTATGGAAGTTGCGAAATTAGCATGCGCACCAGAAGATACAATGGGAAATATGCCATTTGAGGTAACACCTGAAGATCTGTATGCAGCAATTATGGGTGCGGATGCACTTGGAAGATATTATACAGAATAGAAAATTGCCAGTATCTAGTTAATAGACATAGAAAATATGAAAGAACCCCTGAAAGGTTGATCAACCTTTCAGGGGTTCTTAAAAATGTGCGCCTAGCGGCGCACGTTTCGTTTGCGCGCCATGGGCGCGCTCTCGCAGGTGAAAGTTCTGAACATGCCCAGGTAGTGGGAAATGTATAGCTGAACAGCAAGGGTGTCCATCGTGAGGTGGAATCTGAAGGAAGCTGTAGGCAAATCCTTGGTCCGACGGACAGAAATCGCATAT
>OJNQ01000239.1_pt1 | contig 41828 bp, 39 predicted proteins | sample 1597621 | NCBI WGS metagenome assembly OJNQ01 (sample SAMEA2452137, study PRJEB22498) | human gut metagenome | reverse complement strand
GCTAACTAAAATATTTTTTATTATTTACTTGATTTTTATATAGTTAGCTTTCTTATATTATACTCATCTTTAAGAAAATGTCAATATATTTAAAATTTGACAAGACCAAAAATTAATGTTATAATGTTATATATTTTATAAAGGTGATAATATGAAAAAGAATTCAGAAAAATTATATAAAATTAATAAAGCAAAATCGAGAATAAAGATTTTAGATTTTGTTATTATAATATGTGCAGTCATTACAATTTTATTAATTTTTTCTTCGACTTATGTTTGTAAAGGAAAAATATATGAAAGAATCATTGAAAATGGTGAAGAATCAATTAATCAACTAATTGAAATTAATTCTAAGATTACATTTGCAAATATGGCCTTTGGTATAGGTGAAAATAGTGAAAGTACTAATTTTGTTCCTGTTAGTAAAGATATTCGTTTTTTATTTCTTTATTTAGCTCAGATAGTTGCGTATGGATTAGTATTGTTTAAGCTAGTTAATAATACAAAGGTAAATTTTATTATGAGCATTTTGTCATCTGTAGTTTTATTAGCAGTTGCAATTTCAACGATATCATTTATGGCTAGTTATAGTAATGATTTACAAGTAATGTTTGATCAAGCGATTGAGCCTCTTAAAGATATTAATGATAATATAACATCAATTACTGATACTAATTATCCTTCTCGAATATTTGTTGAAATCTCTCCCGTACCAGCTATTAGTTGTGCATATATGATTATATCTAGTATCATTTGTGTATACACTGGTTTTGTAAAAAAAGGTATCAAAGAGTTGGAAAGTGTCAATGAAAAAAATAAATAAAAGAACAATCATTAGTCTATTTATCAATTTCATTGTCTCCATTATAATTTTTTTAAGTATCTTTTTTGCGAGATTTAAGATAGATCATTTTGTAATTGATGCTTTTTCAATAACTGGTGTTGCAATGTTACTATATGCAAGTATGAAATTTGTTATTAGTGCTGGAGCTTTTAATGTATTAGGGTTTTGGTTTAAAAAGTTTACAGATTTTTTTAGAAGAACACCAAAATATAATTTTAAATATTATGATTATATAGAGATGAAGAAAGAAAATGAAAAACCATTATTGTGGCCAACCATCATTATTGGTTGTATTTACTTTGTTGTAGGAATGATTATGATTATAGTTTCAACGTAAGAATTTATATACTAGTATATAAATTCTTTTTTTATAACTAAAAAATGTAAAAATAGTAAAAAAATGTAGAATTAAAAATTAAAAAAAATACGATGTAAACGTTTTCTACAAAAAAAGTATTTACTTTTTTTGATAATTATAATATAATATTAACATCTTGGTATGAAACCTAGAAAAATTATTAATGAAGGAGAAAGATTAATGAAGAATATTAAAAGAAATTTATTGATTTGTCTTTTAGTAGTATTTTGTTCCGTTGCTTTAGCGGGTTGTGACAACAAAGTAAAAGATGAACTTGCAGCAGCGAATGATAAAATTGCTGAATTAGAAAAACAATTAGAAGAAGCAAATGCTAGTAAAGATTCTATTGCAAAGCAATTAGCAGATGCGCAAACAGCTCTAAAAGCAGCTGAAGAAAGTGAAACAGCAGCAAAAAATGAGTTAGATGCTCTAAAGGATAAATATATGGATACTCTTGAAAAAGTTTGTAAAAAAGAGTTAGTATTTACAAATTTAGATGAATTATTTGGTGAGGCAGATGCAACAGATGTTTATACAGCTGAAACTGGTACAACTTATAATCTTAATGTTGCTTTAGTTTATACTTATACACCAAATGGTGCCGATGAGCCTACTTTTACATCTGAAGAATTTGAACTAAATAAAGATGACGTAGTATTAGACTATATTTGGGAGGATACTTTTGATTATAACTCTGGTCTAACTATTAATGGAAATAGTGTTCGTCCAACATTAAAAGGTTTATATGCTGTTAGTGCCGTTTTTGCTGAAGATGTAACTGATGAAGATGGTAATGTAGACGGAAGTTATTCTGCAGCTGCAGTTGCACAAGGTCAACTTTATGGAATATTATTTGAAATAAATGTTGTTGAAGGTGTGAATGTTGGTGTTGGTGATGATTTTAATTCTGTTATAGAACTTGAAACTACTAATACTGCTCAACTTAAGGTTAGTGATGGGTTCACTGCTACATCATATGTTTCTAGTGATGATAGTATTGCTACTGTAAGTGCTACTGGATTAATTACTGCTGTTGCTAAAGGTACTGCAACAATAACAGTTACTGTAAAAGCAAATGATAGTGATGATACTCGTACAAAATTAGTATCTGTAACTGTTCTTGAGCACAGAGATTCAAGCACATTAGCAGGTGGTGAAGAAGGTGCAACTTATAACTTTAAATATGCTCCACTTGAAACACAAACTAAGATTTTAGCATATATGGAAAGAGCGTTAATTAATGCTGGTGCATCTATTCCAATTTTCAATAATTCAGGTTTAGTTATTTATACAGAACGTGTTAACTTTATTGCTGATGAGTATGTTCCACTAATGGGCTATGGTCCTACAGCCGTTGCTCCTTCAACTGGTACAGGTGCAGGTACTGCAAGCGATCCAGCATATAGAATGTGGACATCTGCTGATCCTTCAACTCTTAATCATTTAAATTATGCTGATAATATTGAAAGTGATTTCTTAAGTTTAACAGCAGGACAATTGATGTCATTTGAATGGAAACTAGATAACGATGGTAAAGGTATTGGATGGGAAGTTAAACCTGAAATGCTTTCAGTATTACCATATCCTGTTGATGAAAATGGCGATGCATTTGCAGATTTTAGTGGTTTAAATGAATATAAAACATGGAAATTTGATTTACGTCATGACCTAAAATGGGAAAATGGTGATAAAATGGATGCTAATGACTTTATTTATACATATAAATTAGTTTTAGATCCTGAATTAAATATGAAAAGAGCAAATTATTTCTATGGTGGAAGTACTCCAATTCAAGGTGCAAAAGATTATTTTGATGGTAAGACAGATTGGGAAACTGTAGGAATCAAACAAATTGATGATTATTCTTTCACAATTACATTTGCAATTGGTTTAAAATTATGGGACGTAGAATATGGTCTTGCAGGATTCTTACATACACCAGTTCATAAAGCAACTTGGGAAGCAAGTTTAAACGCTGATGGTACTCCTAGATATGGTACTTCTAAAGACACTTATATGGCATCTGGTGCGTATAAGATTAGTTATTGGGAAAAAGGTAAAGAATATCGTTTTACAAAGAATGAAAATTATTTTGTATGGAATGATAGTGCTGAAAATGTAGAAGTACGTCGCAATGGTTATGAAAATTATAGTTATACAATTGTTAAAGATTCAAATGCTGCATTAGAATTGTTCAAAAACGGACAACTTGATGTAACTTCAGTTCCTTCAAGTGCATATGATGAATATAAGAATTGGCCAAGTCAAAAATTCTCTCCAGGAGCTACATCATTTAGACTTACATTAAATAAATTTACACAAGCTGAATTAGATGCTAAATTTGGTAGTGGTTCATGGGAAGCAAAACCAATTTTACAAGAAGATGATTTTACATGGGCTCTATATTTTGGTATGGATCGTCTTGGTGTACAAGAAATTACAAAGACTTCAACTGCTTGGGCATCATATTTTACTAATGCATATTTTATGGTTACTCCAACAGAAGATGGTGTAGATAGTACTACATATCGTGAAAGTGAATGGGGTAAAAAAGTTTATGAAGGACTTACTGATTTAGATTATGACTTATTATATGATGAATTAGGATATGCACCTAGTCTTGCAACTAGTTTCTATATTTCAGCATTAGATAGTATGGTAGAAAAAGGCGTATTTGATCCTTCAAAACCATATAAAGTAGATATTGAGATTGCTGCCTTTGATGGTGCAAGTAATGAAGCAATTTTCTCTTATATTGCTCAAAATTACAATACTTTATTTAATAATGCTGAAGTTAAGGCAAAATATCCAAATGTAACATTTGAAGCAAAATATGCTCCACAACCTGGTACGGATGTATATTATGTAAAACAAATGACAGGTCAATTTGATTTAGGCTTAGCAGGTATTAGTGGTGGTGAGATGGAACCAGCAGGATTTATGGAATGTTTCTGCGATGATAATCGCTCAGGATTATTCTTAAGTCTAGGATTTGATTCACATAATGCTAATATTTTAATCAATTTAGATTTAGATGGTGATGGTGAATTAGATGGTGAAAAATACTGGTCATTTGATGCATTATACTCTGCTCTAATGGGTGATGTATTTGTGAAAAATGGTATGGAGGCTGAAAAACCAGCTGAATAAAGTAATGTTGTACTAAATTTACTATTTAATATTAAATAGAAAAACTAATTGCGCCATGAAATATTGGCGCAATTTTAATGAAAAGGAGGAAGACGATGTTAAAATATACTTTAAAACGTATAGTACTAATACTTTTCACATTGTTCATTATACTTACCATCGCATATTTTTTAATGCAACTGACAACTTCGTTTGAAGAAAGAGTTAAGTTTTATCAAATGAGTGATCCTAAAATGTCATATGAAGAAGCAGTAATATATGGTAAAAAAGCAGGATGGGATGATCCAATACTAATAAAATATTTTAATTGGATTAAAGGTGTAATTAAAGGCAACTGGGGTGTATCAGTTGTCTATGAAGTAGGACAAAATCCTTGGACAATCTTAACTAGATTTATACCTTTTACAATCAGTATCAATATATGGCCGTTATTAATTGCAACACCTCTAGGTTTCTTATTTGGTATCATTGCGGCCCTTAGAAAAAATAAACCAACAGATTATATAATTAGTTTATTAGTAATGATTTGTATATCTGTACCATCTTTTGTTTTTGTTACATTACTTATGATAAATGCTACTAATATGGGATTACCTATTCAGTTTAGAGCAGCAGATCAAGCGAATTGGAAAGACTATATAATACCAGTAATTGCCTTATCAGTAGGGCCAATTGCTAGTTTAACAAGAATAACAAGAGCCGAATTAACTGAGGTTTTAACGAGTGAATATTTATTATTGGCAAGAACCAAAGGATTAAATAGGTTTCAAGCAACTATTAGACATGCGTTGCGCAATTCTTTATTGCCATTGGTACCATCAATTATTGGAAGCTTTGTAGGTATTATGTTTGGTTCTTTGGTAATTGAACAAATTTATGGAATAAAAGGTGTAGGAGGAATATTACTTACAGCCATCTCCGAAACCCAACCAGATCATGATTTAGCTATGGCAGCTTTATCCTTTTATACAATTATTGATTTAGTAACAATTTTAATAGTCGATTTGGCATATGGAGTTGTTGACCCAAGAATTAGAATGGGGGCAAGATAATATGAGTGAAAATAAGCAAGATTTTAATTTAAATAAAGAAGATTTCCAATTTGTTCAAATGAATGAGAAAATTTTTGATAAAAAATTTGAAACTAAAGCAGTTGGATATTTTGGTGATGCTCTTCGCCGATTTTGTAAAAATAAAAGTAGTTTAGTTGCATTTATTCTTTTGATGATAATCATTTTAATGGCCATATTTGTGCCAATATTTAGTAAATATGATGCAACAACAATGAATATTTCTGAGCAATATTTGCCACCTAGAATTCCAATATTAGAAAATCTTGGAATTGCAGATGGAACCAAAAAAATTACTGGTATCAATATTGAATATATTATTAGTGTCAATGATCCAATCGTGGATACCCTTGTGGATGATCCACAGAATACAGACCCGAAAAAAGATATCAAAAACTATTATTTCTTTGAATATATTGTTGGATATGATAGTATTGAAGATTTAAAGGCTACTAAATATGAAACGATATTTTCAGGTGTTGTTACCTACAGAGTAGATTTTAAATATAATGTATACAAAGCTTTAACAAGACCAAGGTGGCTTCGAAGTCAAAGTTATGAGGAATATATTAAATATCAAAACGAAGGAATCATTAAGCATAATGAAGATGGAGAAGAATTGGTAGTCGTTAAAAAAGAAGCAGGCATCAATGAATTGAAAAAATTTTGTATTAAATATGGTTATACACTAAATACGCCTAATTTAGAAGAAATATATTTTCAAACAATGGGAAAACGTATAGAAGAACTATATAATTATGAAATATTAATTGATCCACTATTAAATCCAAATTATAAAGAAGTGTATCATTATTTTGGGACGGATAATTCTGGAAGAGATATGTGGGTTAGATTATGGCAAGGTACAAGATTGTCTTTACTAATTGGTTTATTTGTTGCTATTGTATCGATTACTGTTGGTGTAGTTTGGGGATCAATTTCGGGATATTATGGTGGAATGGTTGATTTAGTTATGGAAAGATTTACAGAAATTTTAACAGGTATTCCATGGATTGTTATAATGACCATTACTAAAATGTTATTGTTTGGTCATATAAATAATATTTTTATTGTTGCGATTTCATTGGTTTTAACGAGTTGGACTGGTACTGCTAGTATGGTACGTTCACAAATGTATCGTTATAAAAACCGTGAATATGTTTTATCATCTAGAACGCTTGGCGCAAAAGATATGAGATTAATATTTAAACATATTTTACCAAATGCTCTTGGAACTATTGTTACAAGTTGTGTATTAGTAATACCTAGTGCTATTTTCTTTGAATCATCTGTTGCCTATTTAGGACTTGGTGTTGATGCTTCAACTGTATCAATTGGTAACTTACTTAATCTTGGTAGAGATTTAGGAATTGTTCAATATCCATATTTGACTTTATTTCCTGCACTACTTATTTCAGTATTAATGATTTCGTTTAATATGTTTGGTAATGGCTTAAGAGATGCTTTAAATCCTTCATTAAGGGGGTCTGAGTAATGGATAAAGACAATAAAAAGTATACTGTTGAAGAAAATGTTCAAAACGATTTTGAATTAGTTAGTAGTGAGGATTTAAATACCAATAATAAAGGACAAAAAATGAAAGAAAATTTGAAAAAAATTTTTACTAGAAAAACTTTACAAGAAAAGTTTCCTAATCCGGATACTGAGTTAGAAATTCCTGAATATTTACCTGCTACACAAACTGAGGATACAATTTTAAGAGTTGAAAATTTACATGTTTCATTTAGAACACCTAATGGGATTGTAAGAGCAGTAAGAGGAGTTAACTTTGATCTTAAAAAGGGTGAAACGCTTTGTATTGTTGGTGAATCAGGTTCTGGTAAGTCCGTTACAAGTCGGGCTATTATGGGAATTCTTGCAGGTAATTCAATCATAGATGCAGGACATATTTATTATGATGGAAAAGATTTAGTCAAATGCAAGGAAAAAGATTTTTATACTTTAAGAGGTTCAAAAATTGGAATGATTTTCCAAGATCCGCTTTCTAGTTTAAATCCTATAATGAAAATTGGTAAACAATTAACAGAAGCTTTAATGTTAAAAAAGGGATTAAAAAAAGATGAGGCTAAAAAACGAGCAATTGAATTAATGGGTGAGGTTGGAATTCCTCAACCGGAAAAAAGATTTAAACAATATCCGTTTCAATTCTCTGGTGGTATGAGACAAAGGATTGTCATTGCAATAGCACTCGCAATGGAACCTGAGATTTTAATTTGTGATGAACCAACCACAGCACTAGATGTTACAATTCAAGCACAAATTTTGGATTTAATCAAAAAATTAAAAAAAGAAAAAGGGTTAACAATTATATTTATAACTCATGATTTAGGTGTTGTTGCCAATATGGCGGATCGGATTGCGGTAATGTATGCTGGTAAAATTGTAGAATATGGAAATGCTTCTGATGTTTTCTATGATCCAAGACATCCATATACATGGGCTTTACTAGAATCTATGCCATCACTTGCTACTTCTAAGAGATTATCAGCAATTCCTGGTACTCCACCTAATATGATTTATCCACCAAAAGGAGATGCTTTTGCAGCAAGAAATCATTATGCAATGAAAATAGATTTTGAACGTCAACCACCATTTTTCAAAATAAATGATAATCATTATGCTGCAACTTGGTTATTACATCCAGATGCTCCTAAAATTGAAAATCCATTAAAAAATCGTTACGAAAGTCAAAGAAAACTACATCATATACAGGAGGATGATTCAAATGAATAAAGAATTAAAAACTGAAAATCAAGTGTCAAAACCAGAATATGATGGCCCTATTCTTGAATTAAAAAATGTACGACAATACTTTCAATCTGGTTGGGGTAGAGGCAAAGTAGTTATAAAGGCTGTTCATAATGTTAGTTTTACTGTAAAAAAAGGTGAAGTTTTTGGTTTAGTTGGCGAATCTGGATGTGGAAAAACAACAACTGGAAGATCTATTATAAAACTATATAACATTACTGATGGTACAATTATTTTTAAGGGAGTACCAATTTCACAAGGCAATCGTAGTTTTAAGATAAAAATAAAGGAATTACGTTCTAAAATTAATGAAATTAAAAAGGCCGAAGAAGATGCAATTGCTGAACTAAAGGGCGATTTATCTTTACAAGAAAATGATGTTAATGCAACGATTGCTACTAATAGCAAAATTGACTTAGTCAAAAAAGAAAGTAGTGAAAAAATCGCTCGACTAAAAGATGAGATTAATCATAATTATGAACGAATTAGAGAATCAAAAGAGATTAATAAGCGTAAAAGGGATTTGATGGATAAAATGCAAATGATATTTCAAGATCCGATTGATTCTCTTGATCCAAGGCTTACAGTTAAGGAAATCATTGCTGAGGGAATGTATATAAATGGAATTAAAAATCATGAATACATTGATAAAAAAGTTAATGAAGCATTAGAATTAGTTGGTCTATTACCAGATCATGCAAGTCGTTATCCTCATGAATTTAGTGGTGGACAGCGTCAAAGAATTGGTATTGCAAGAGCATTAGTAGTTAATCCTGAACTTATTATAGCAGATGAACCTATTAGTGCACTAGATGTTTCAATTCAAGCACAAATAATAAACCTTTTAAATGATATTAGAAATGAAATTGGCTTATCAATATTATTTATTGCTCATAATCTATCAGTTGTAAAATTTTTCTGCGATAGAATAGGAGTAATGTATTATGGGAGAATTGTAGAAATTGCAACACCAGATGAACTTTTTGCTCATCCATTACATCCATATACTAAATCGTTATTATCAGCGGTGCCTTTACCAGATCCTGATTATGAAAAAAACCGAAAAAGAATTTTTTATAATCCTAAACTAAGAAAATATACAGAAGATAAACCAATGATGACTGAAATAAGAGAAGGACATTTTGTATATGCTAGTAAAGAAGAATTAGTTAGATATGAAAAGGAGCTTAGGGGAGAAGAAGTTGAACCAGATCCTACGCTAATTGAATTAGAATAAAATGAAAAAAATACTAAAAAAGTATTGAAAAAAACATAAAAATATGATATAATTAGAATAGAGGTGACAATAGTGATACAAATATATACTACTCCAAGTTGCGCATCATGCCGTAAAGCAAAAAAATGGTTCGATCAATATAAAATACCATATTCTGAAAAAAATATTTTTAGCATAAAACTTAGCAAAGATGATATCTTTAAAATGTTAGCAAATAGCGAAAATGGATTTGAAGATATTATATCAACTAGATCAAAAATATTTAAGGAAAAAAAATTAGATCCAGATAGTATGAGTGTTAAAGAGTTAGTTGAATTTATTATTGAATATCCTAGTGTATTGAAACGTCCAATTATTATAAATGAAAATGAACTTCAGGTTGGTTATAATAATGAGGATATAACGATTTTTTTACCGAAAGAATTACGAAATATTGAAGCTTTTAGTGGCTTTGATAGTGATGATGCATTAAATATAAAGTATTCTAAAAATAAATAAAAAATAGAAAGAAAAAATCTCTCTATTTTGGTTTATTACTTTAATATAATTATATTATATATTTTTATTTAGTATTTGAATTACCTATAAGGTTATTTAAGAAATTCTTAATGACTTTATAGGTTTTTATTTATGTTAGAATTTCATTAATAATTATATTTTTTTTCGCAAAGCATCATAAGCTCGTTTAATTTTTGGTTGACTTTTTTTATAAGTAATCCCAAATTCACGAACAATTTCAACAAATTCACGTTTTCCTGCTTCATATGATGTTGCTTCATATTCAAGTTCATAATCAACTGTATCAACATATTTACATTTATCAATTGCAAGTTGTCCCTTTTTATAGGGGAAACCTATTCGATATGTTGAAAGTGACATATAATTTACTAATAATTGACCTTTAATAACATCTTCTAAATCTTTTTGAATTTCTTCTACAGGTACAATTCCTGTTGATAAAAATTGATTAAAAGTTTCTTTGTTAATATTTTCATTAATCTCTTGTAAAACATATCCTTTTTTCCTTTTCAAAGTTACAATATATTTATCCTTATCAAGCATTCTAACTCTAAGACCTATATCAGATGCCTTAAGAGTAAATCGAGATGTATCAAAATAATAGTTAATTTGAAGATTTCTTTTACAATCTTTAAATCTTTCACAAAGTTTAATATATTCATCTTTGGTTAATAATGTTTTAAATTCAATTTCTAATTCTTTAGACATAAATATTACCTCATTATTAATTTTTATACTAAACTATTATACATAAAAAAAATAAAATATCAACTAAAAAACTAATTAATTTAAATGGATTAAAATCTTTGAGAAAAAATAAAAAATGTGATATAATATTTTTAATAAGAGGATGGTGTTTATGGATCAAAAGGAATTTAATTGGAATCATTTTTTACAACCATATGAACTTGCGGTAGAAGGTTTTATTTTAAAAATTGAAGGCATAAAAAAACAATATCAATTGAGAAGAAGTTATTGTCCAATTGAAATTGTAACTGGTAGGGTTAAATCACCTGATAGTATTTTAGATAAAGCTAGAAGAATGGATGTTGAATTTGAAAATATTTCTAAAAAAGTATATGATATTGGTGGAGTCAGGATTACATGTAAATACATTGAAGATGTTTATAAAGTTGCAGATCTTTTAAAAAGTAGAAAGGATGTAAAATTAATAGAAGAAAGAGATTATATTAAAAATATTAAAGCCAGTGGATATCGATCACTACATTTAATAATGAGATATAATGTTGAGACTATTGATGGACAAGTACCTATAATTTTAGAATTTCAAATTAGAACTCATGCGATGCATTTTTGGGCTAGTATTGAACATTCATTAAAATATAAGTACCAAAAACAAATTCCAGATTCCTTAAAAGAACGTTTAAAGAGTGCTAGTGTTGCCGCATCTAAATTAGATGAAGAAATGTCTTCAATTCATAAATTAATTCAAGAATTAGAAGGAACTGAGTTTACTTCTAGTCAAGATCCATTAGAAAATGAAATTTCAATGTTTGATTTAAAAAAATGGTAGATAATGATTAAAAAATATATTGTTGATGAAGATTTGATTTTAAAGGATTATTTAAAAAAAATAGGCATTTTTTCAAATGTACAAAAAGAAATAAAAAAATTAAATGGTCAATACTTAGTAAATGATCAAACAGTTGATAATTGGTACCAATTAACTAAAGGTGATACATTAGAAATTGTTTTCCCTGTTTCTATTCAAGGTCCCAATATTAAATCAATAAGGGGAGATTTTGAAATTTTATATGAAGATTCTTATTTTTTAATTATTAATAAAGAAAGTAATATTGCCTCTATTCCAACAAAAGAACATTACGATAGGTCATTAGCTAATTTTGTTATGTCATATTATAAAATAAAAGGAATTGTTGCCAATATTCATTTTATTGGTAGATTAGATTATGCAACATCAGGAATAATTGCTCTTGCCAAAAATCCATATATTTTGGCTTTAATGAAGCAAACTCCAATATTAAAGCAATACCTTTTAGAAGTTGAAGGGATTATTAAATCAAATGATGGTATAATAGAGGGGGGAATTGAAAAGGATGAAAAAAGTATTATTAAAAGAAAATTAAGTAATAATTTTATCAATAGTAAAACAACATATAAAGTTTTAAAAAGAAGGGAGGATAAAACACAGGTTTTAGCAACTCTTCATACTGGCAAAACGCATCAATTAAGATTGCATTTTGCAAGTATTAAACATCCAATTATTGGTGATGAATTGTATGGAAATAAAACAAATGATAATATTCTACATCTTCATAGTTATTATTTAGAATTTGAACATCCAGTTAATAAAAAAATAGTTAAGATTATTTCAACGCCTAAATGGTTTACATTGTAAAAGTGTAAATCATTTTTTATAGTTGAATATTTTTTTCTAAAATATTATCAATTAAACCATATTCTTTGGCCTCATTTGTATCCATATAAAAATCTCTATCAGTATCTTTTTCAATGATTGATAAATCTTTATTGGTTTGTTCGGATAAAATAGTATTTAGAATCTTCTTACTCTTAATTATTTCCTCTGCCATAATTTTTATATCACTGGCTTGTCCTTGGGCTCCACCAAGTGGTTGATGAATCATTATCTTAGTATATTTTAAAGCAAAGCGTTTATTTTTTTGGCCGCTAGAAAGTAAAAAAGCAGCCATGCTAGCACAAATACCCATTCCTATTGTTACACATTCGTTAGGTATATAGTTCATAGTATCATATATAGCAAGGCCAGCCGTAACCGATCCGCCAGGAGAGTTAATATAAAGATAAATGTCTTTATCCTTATCAACACTAGACAAAAATAATAATTGTGCAATTACGCTTGCACTCATTGCATCATTAATTTCTCCAAAAATTAATATAATGCGATCTTTTAAAAGTCTTGAATAAATATCAAAACTTCTTTCACCTCTTGATGTTTGTTCAATTACAACGGGAGTTAAGTACATATTTTTTCACCTCAAATATATTATAATCATTTTGATTGTCAAAAAAACAAAAAAGATGTAAGTAGCCTATACAAAAAAGATAAAATTAAATATACTATAATAGAAAGAGGTGAAATTGCTATGCAAAGATTTAATAATCCATTTATGAATAATAATTTTCCTGGTATGAATATGAACAATAATCAACAAAACAATGAAAATTTTCAAATGGATAATCAACAAACATGTGGGTGTGGTTGCAATAATGTTAATGTAGAACAACCTAATTTTAATTGTTGCCAAAGACCAAAATGTCCAACTACTTACAAATGCTGTCCTCCAATTGTAACTTGTTCAAAGCAAGTAATAGATCAATATCATGTAACAAAACAACCATATGTTCACAATTATCATACAGAAGTGGTTCATCATCATGTAACACAAAATGAATTTATCCCTAACTATACATGTAGTGAAGTACATGTTAACGAACCAAATAATTCTATGTTTCCAAGATAATAGCGATATTTAGCTATAGGCCTACATTTAGTAGGCTTTTTTTTTGCAAAGTTAGATGAATTATAGTATAATATAGATATAATAAAATCTTTGATTGGAAGAGTAGATAATATAATTTTATTTAGGGAGAATAAGCCATAGACTGAAAGCTTATTTATAAAAGATATTATTGAAGTTCACCCATGAGTGGCTCTAAAAAAGCTCGCATTTCTGCGTTAAAGAATAAGAGGAGATAATTATTAAAACTAATAGTTTTAAATTTATCTTGAAAAAAGGTGGTACCACGAATGTTTCGTCCTTTGTTGGATGGGACTTTTTTATTTTGGAGGGATTTATGAATACTAAATTAGATGAGATTTTAACACAAGCATTATTAGAAATTGATACTGCTACAACTTTTCTTAAATTAAATGAGATTAGGGCGTTTTACACTGGTAAAAAAAGTCCTCTAGCTGAAATTATGAAGACGCTTTCTAATGCAACAATTGAGGATAAAAAGATAATTGGTGCAGCATCGAATAATGTAAAACAACAAATAGAGAAGGCTTTATTAAATAAACGAATTCAACTAGAAGAAGCTGAAATTAATGAAAAATTAAAAGCTGAAACAATTGACGTAACTATGCCAGGATATGAAACTAGAAATGGTTCTATTCATCCTTTAAATAAAGTAATTGAAGAATTAGAAGATATTTTCGTTGGTATGGGATATAGTATTGCGGAAGGACCAGAAGTTGAAATAGATGTATTTAATTTTGAAATGTTAAATGTACCAAAAGGTCATCCTGCTCGTGATATGCAAGATTCTTTTTATATAAATGATAATCTTCTTATGCGTACGCAAACATCTCCAGTTCAAGTAAGAACATTACTCGAAGCTCAAGGAAAACCTGTAAAAATAGTTTGTCCAGGCAAAGTGTATCGACGTGATGATGATGATGCTACTCATTCACATCAATTTATGCAACTTGAGGGATTAGTGGTAGATAAAAATATTACAATGTCAGATTTAAAAGGTACATTAAGTTTGCTTATGAAAAAAATGTTTGGTGAAAATCGAAAAATTCGTTTTAAACCATCTTATTTTCCTTTTACAGAACCAAGTGTAGAAGTAGATGTTAGTTGTTTTAAATGTGGAGGAAAAGGATGCCCAATGTGTAAACATACAGGTTGGATTGAAGTTTTAGGAGCTGGTATGGTACATCCTAATGTTTTAGAAGGTGCAGGATATAATCCTAATGTTTGGAAAGGATTTGCTTTTGGGGCCGGTATTGAAAGATTAACAATGTTAAGACATAATATTGATGATATTAGAAATTTCTATGTTAATGACTTTCGCTTTTTGAAACAATTTGAAGGAGAAAGGTAATATGATAGTATCTTATAATTGGTTAAAAGAACTTGTAAAATTAAATGTTTCAGCTGAAAAATTAGCTGAAGAAATGTCACTATATAGTGTGGAAGTAGAATCATTTAAGAAATTAATTGATGCTACTAATTTAGTTGTTGGACTTGTCACGAGTAAGAAAAGACATGAAAATTCTGATCATTTAAATGTATGTATGGTTAATTTTGGTGATTATGATTTACAAATAGTATGTGGAGCTCCAAATGTAGGGGTTGGGCAAAAGGTTATTGTGGCTTTGCCTGGCGCAGTATTACCTGGTGGTACAATAAAAAAATCAACTATTAGGGGAGTTGAATCAAACGGAATGATATGTTCATTACAAGAACTAGGATTAGAATCAAAGTATATCCCTAGTGAGTATACTCATGGAATATATGTTTTAAAAGATGATGCTGAAGTAGGAAGTAATGCATTAGAGTATTTATGTTTAGATGATTATGCAATTGAACTAGGTTTAACTCCAAATAGAATGGATTTACTTTCAATGTTAGGAGTTGCTAATGATGTCAAAGCAATGTATAATGGAGAATTGATTCCACTAAAGTATGAATTTCATGAAATTGATAAATTAACATCTGATCAAGTGAAGGTTACTCTTAATACGAGAAATTGCTATTCGTATTATGCTAGAGTTATTGAAGATGTAACAATTAAAGAATCACCCAATTTTATTAAGGCAAGACTAATAGCTAGTGGCATTAGGCCAATAAACAATGTTGTTGATATAACTAATTATGTTTTAATGCTTTTTGGTCAACCACTTCACTCATTTGATAAAGATAAACTTGGTAATAATATTGTTGTTAGAAGAGCAAATGATGGAGAAAAAACGATTACTCTTGATGGCATTGAAAGAATGCTTAACAATAGCGATATTGTAATTACAGATGGAGAAAAACCAGTATGTATTGCGGGAATTATGGGGGCTCAAAATACAGAAGTTACCGCTTCAACAAAAAATATTATTTTAGAATCAGCAGTTTTTAGGCCTCTTAGTATTAGAAAAACATCATCTAAATTATCACTTAGAAGTGAATCAAGTGTTCGTTATGAAAGAGGTGTAGATTTAAATCAATCACTAGAAGCAGTTAATTATGCTTGTTATTTACTAGAAAAATATGCAGATGGAAAAGTTTTAAAGGGTTATGTTCATCAAGGCATTAATCATATTGATGATAAATTATTCGTATTAGATGAAAAATATATTGAATCTTGTTTAGGTGTTAAAATTACCAAGAAAAGGATTATAGAAATTTTAAACTCTTTATCATTTAGAGTTGAACAAGATAATCATAACATTTTGGTTTACGTTCCTAATCGAAGATTAGATATTACAATTAAAGAAGATTTAGTAGAAGAAATTGCTAGAATAAATGGTTATGATAAATTAGAAGAAACACTACCTTTAACAAATGTTAATGGGGGATTAACAAAAAATCAAAAAACTCGTAGGTTAATTAGGCATACATTTTCAACAATAGGTTTTAATGAAACTATTACCTACTCTCTTGTTAATCCTCAAAGTGTTGATGAATTTTTACTCAGTGAATGTCAAGATGATAATGCTATAACATTGAGTCATCCTATGAGCGAAGATCATATGGTTTTAAGAAAAAGTTTGTTACCATCGCTTGTTGAAGTTTTAAAATATCACCAAGCAAGAAAAATGAAAAATAATATGTTTTTTGAAATTGGTAAAAAATATTATCAAGATGGTGATGAAACTTATGAAGAGACGTTACTTTCTGGAATATTAACAGGCATGATTCCTGATAATCCATGGCATAGTGATCATAAAAATATTGATTTTTTCTATGTAAAAGGTATATTAGATGTATTATTTAGAAAATTAAGATTAGAAGTGAAATATGAAAGTATGGAAAATCCACCTAAAGAACTTCATCCCAATAGAGTTGCAAAAATTTTATTAAACCAAAAAACAATTGGTTTTATTGGTGAGTTGCATCCAAAATATGTCAAAAAACACGATATTGATGAAAGTTATGTTTTTGAACTTTTTTTAGATACAATGCTTAGTGATGATAAGCCTATTATTTCTTTTACACCCATATCGAAAGTACCATCAGTTGAGCGTGATTTAGCTTTGGTTATGAATCTTAGTCAAAATATAGGTGAAATAGTAGAAGCAATCAAAAGAAGTGACAAAATGATTTCTAATGTAAAAATATTTGATATTTATATTGGTGAAAAAATAGCAAATAATCAAAAAAGTGTAGCAATTAGGATAACTTTAGAGTCAAATGAAACTTTAACAGAAGAAATTATTTCAACTAAGATTAATAAAATTTTGAAGTCTTTAGAATATCGTTTTGGTATAACTTTAAGATCATAGAATCCCAATTTTGGGATTTTTATTTTTGCCTATTTATTGCAAAATGGGCTATTGTATAGTATAATAAATTTATATAAGAGTGATATGTGAAGGGATAGTATGATAAGTAATAAAAAATATGAAAAAATAATAGTTTTAGGCGCAGGTGGTTCTGGTAAAACTACTTTAGCAAAGAAATTATCAAAAAAAAGTGGTATTAAAGTTTATCATTTAGATAAAGAATATTGGCTACCAAATTGGCAAAGACCTGATAATGAACAATGGAAGAGTAAGATAGAAAAATTAGCAAAACAAGATAGTTGGATTATGGATGGAAATTATATTGATACTCTAGATATTCGACTATCTAGTGCTGATTTAGTAATAATGCTTGATATAAAAACCTCCATTTGTGTTAAAAGTATTTTTTTTAGAACAATCAAAGGTTTTTTTGTAAAACGAGTGGATTTAGGTAGTGGGTGTAATGAACAATTTAATCAAGCCTATTATGAATTTATTGATTGGGTGAAAGTATTTAAGAAAGATTACTTTCCTAAATTGATAGATGTATGTATTAAATATCCTCATATTGATTTAAAAATATTTAGAACTAGAAGAAGTGCAAGAAAATTTGTAGAAAGGATGATTGATGATGATAACGAAAAAATATAGATATTTATTTTTAATTGTTATAATTATTATAATTTCACTTTGTTCTTGTAAAAAGGAAAAATTTATAGTAAGTTTTAATACACTTGGAGGTTCTCCTATTGAAGCTCAAGAGATAAAGAAAAAAGAACTTGTTAATAAACCTAATGATCCTATTAGAGATGGATATCGCTTTGTTGGCTGGTATACAACAGAATCTGTTACAGAAGAAAATAGATATAATTTTAGTGATCCTGTTATTAATAATTTTGTTCTTTATGCGAAATGGGAAAAACTTGAATATACAATAGTTTATAATCTTGATGGCGGTCAAATGCCAACATCTTATCCAATGGGTTTTTTAACTGATGAATATGTTGAATTGCCAATACCAACTAAAGAATATTATCGTTTTTTGGGTTGGTATGAAAATGGTGAAAAAGTAGAATTAATTACTAATAAAAATTATAAGCTAGTTGCTAAATGGGAACAAACAAAATGTAGAGTTGATTTTATGAAAGATGAGGATAACCTTTTTTCATCAACTGTTGTTGATATTAATGAAACAGTTGATTTACCAAGTATGCCTACTAAAGAAGGGCATATGTTTAGAGGATGGTTTTTAGAAGGAGAAGCATTTGATAGTCAAAAACCAATTACAAAACATTTAAAAATTTATGCTAAGTGGGAAAAGTGTATGTATACAATTGATTTTACGACTTATAGTGATAGTGTAATTGAACCAATTCAAGTTTTATATGGTGATAAGATTGAAGAACCAATTCAACCTGTTAAAGAAGGTTATGATTTTATTGGATGGAGTAGATATGGTATTAAATATGATTTTAATCAACCAGTTACAAGTAATATAACTTTAGCAGCTGAATGGGAAATGAAAAAAGAAGCGTTAAATAATTATTTAAGCAACTTAGTGCCAAACATTGTAACAACTAATTTGAATTTAATTGAATCTTTAAGATTTTGTAGTGCAACCTTTATTTGGAGTTCTTCAAATAAAAAGGCTCTAACAGATACAGGAATTGTAAAAAGATTTGCGACAGATACGAATCTAGAATTAACTGTACAAATATTATATAGTGATAAAGAATATTCACTTTCTTTTAATATTTTAGTTCCTGGACTTAATTTAAAACCTTTGATTAAAGGACAAATTGTTAGTGGATATTTATATGATTATGGAGGTTTTTCAGGATTATCGGATAAAGCTTTAGAACAATTAGATTATATAAATTATTCATTTGCAACAATTTCTAATGGTGAGGTTAATATATCTAGCAATATGAAGGTAGAAAAGGTATTAGAATATCGAAATAAAGGGATTAGGATTGGTCTTGCTATTGGTGGTTGGGAAGCGGGTGGTTTTAGTCCTGCTATGAAAACTCAAGAAGGGAGAACTAAGTTAATTAATTCAATTATGAAATTAATAGATGAATATCAATTCGATGGAATTGATATTGATTGGGAATACCCAACTAGTAGTGTAGCAGGAATTGAATCAGATCCAAGTGATAGAACCAATTTAACTCTATTTTGTCAAGAATTAAAAGAAAGAATGAAAGAATATCGAGATGATTTAATTCTTTCAATTGCAATTACAGCTAGTACTAGATATTACGATTTAGCAGCTTTAAATAACTATGTTGATTTTTTTAATGTTATGACATATGATTTTGCAATGGGTACTAAAGCACAGCACAACTCAGCTCTTTATACAACTATTGCTTCACCTAGTTCTTTAGATGCAAGTGTTGGTTTAGTTAGTAAATATGTTGATAATGATAAAATTATTCCTGGTGCTGCATTCTATATTAGAAAAGGTACTTTTAGTAATGGGGTTAGTCAACAACTTGGCAGTTCTTTAAAAACTTCAATGGGTTCGGGTTCAATGACTTTTGCAAATTTAATGAATTTAATAAAAAATAATGATCAATATACTGAACAATATGATGAAAATGCTAAAGCTGCTTATATAATTTGTGATAATGTATTCTATAGTTATGATAATGTGCAAAGTATTAAAGACAAATGCCAATATGTTAAAGATAATAATCTTGCAGGATTAATGTGTTGGGAACTTACCCAAGATTATATTGATGATAATGGTGTAGCAATTTTAGTTAATGCAATGTATGAATCTTTAAAATAAAAATGACCTCTTTCTTGATTATGATATAATTAAAATCGAGAAAGAGGTTTTAAACGTTAAACTTATCAAAATAAAAGTATTTAATCAAAAAAGATATATAAAATATTTTTTTTTGATATAATAGGTATAAGGAAGGAAAATAACTAAGGAGGTACATATGAATATTGGTGAAAAAATAAAAACTCTTAGAGAAAATAATAACATATCAATAGAAGAGTTAGCAGAAAAAATCAATGATAGTATAGAAAATATTCTTAAGTATGAAAATAACGAATTAGAACCTACTCTTGATAAAAAACTAGCTCTATCAATTGCTCTTGGTGTAACTCTTAGTGATTTAAGTTATAGTATTGAACAAAAAGTTGTGATTTCTAATGATGACTTATTAGATAAAAATGAAGAATCTTTTTTAGAGCAAACTTTAAAAAAAGCAGATTTAGAAGAAATTCCCTTTGCAAGTTCAAGTATCATTTATTCAGAAAATATTTTTAATAAAATCTTCAAAAAAGATTATAATCGATATTTTATTCAGTTTATGATATCTTTTTTTGGTTATCTATTAGTTGGAATATATGCCATTGTATCTAAATTTAATATAGTTGCTTATTTATGCTTTGGTTTTGCGGCATACGCAGTTATTAAAATTATTTTTACACTAATTAAGTTTAAAAAGGGTAAAAAAGAATGGTTAGAGCAATATGATAATGTTAAAAAAAAATATAAATATTATAATGAATATGTCCAGATTACATCAGATGATGTTAGATATCCGGAACTTACTTTTAATTATAAAGATATTATTAGAGCAATTGAAAAAGAGGGACTCATTATTTGTATGGTGAATAGCGAACAAAAAGCTATTGTTACAATTGATAAAAATACATTAGATGATGAAAGTCTAATAAAAGTTAGAACTTCAATTCAAAAAAATTGTCCTAATTATATTAATATTGAACAAATAAAATTGCAAAAACAAAACATAAATAAAAGAACGAAAATTCTTAATGGTGTTTTATGGAGTCTAACAATTCTTTCAATTTTAGTCTTATTTGTTACTAAATTAATTTTTAATTTAACAAATATTGACAATACTTTCATTAACAATATTATAGTTTATTTAACTGCCCTTATTTTTCCTATAATTTCTATAATAATGGGAATTATTGCACAAAAAAAATATCAATTTATAAGTAGAAAAAATGTTATTGTTGGAGCAATCGTAGGTGTTATTTGTCTTTTTAATATTGGGTTAGTTTTAATCAATCATAAAATATTAATAAGCAACAATAATAATCAATTAATTGAGACTATCAGAAATAATACGCAAACTCAAATGCCTAGTGATTATTATACAATCTATTTTGAAAATGAATTAGATAGTATAACAAATGGTAATGTGAATTATAATATTGAAACATATCAAATTTGGACTTTTAATAAAAAGGCTGAAATAGAAGAATTAGAAAATTCAATCAAAAATAATTTTAATTGGAAAAGTAAAAATGATGATATAAATTATAAACATATTTTTACCATTAATGATGATGCTAAAAATATGTTAACCAATTTGGGATATGAATTTGTGGAAAATGCTGATTATTTTTTAGTGTTAAATTTAAATCAAAATAAGGTTGGCTATTTAGATTACGAAAATGGTGATAAATATTTATTACTTTCATATTATGATAGTAGTAATTATTTATTAGCAGTTGAGTTTACGTGTTTAGTTAGTAGCAAATAAAATATTAAAAATATATTTATAGACAGATTTGAAAAAAAATGTTAAAATATAAAATATAAGTGGTTTGTCACAAAGGGGACCAAGAGTCCCTTTTACTTTAATTAAAAATCAAGGAGGAAAGAAATAGTGATAAAAGCATTACTCGAAAAAATAAAAGAGTCTTTAATGGCAGTTGTTCCAATAACGATAGTTGTTTTAATATTATGTTGTATTTTTCCCGTTTCTGGTTGGACAATATTTGCTTTTTTGATTGGTGCTATTATGCTTATCTTTGGATTAAGTTTTTTTAACCTTGGTGCTGATTCTTCTATGATGAAAATGGGTGAACAAATAGGACAATTTGTTACCAAAAAGAAAAATATTTGGATGTTAATTGGTGTTACTGTTGCAATTGGGTTAATAATTACAATTGCTGAACCGGATTTAATGGTTCTTGCTGAACAAATGCAACATACAATACCGAAAGTTCTATTGATTGTTATGGTTGCTCTTGGCGTTGGCGTTTTTTTGGCGCTTGCTTTGGTTCGAATTGTATTACAAATTAAATTAAATGTGATGCTAGTCATTCTATATCTCATAGTCTTTCTTATTGCTATTTTTGTTCCTAATGAGTTTATTGCTGTAGCCTTTGATTCAGGTGGGGTTACTACAGGACCAATGACAGTACCTTTTATACTTGCCTTGGGTCTTGGGGTGGCTGGTGCTCGTGGTTCAAATGCTTCCAAAGATGACTCTTTTGGTCTAGTTTCTTTTTGTTCGATTGGACCGGTTTTAATGGTTTTAATTTTAGGATTATTTTTTAAAAATCCTAATGTTGACAGTAGCGATGTAATTTCATTTCATACTTTTTCTGAATTTTCTAGTTATTTTGGCAAACAATTATTAAAGATGATGGGAGAAATAGGATTGGCAATTTTACCAATATTAGCATGTATTATTATATTTAAATGTATTTTAATTAAAGATAATAAGAAAAATATTTTAAAAATGTTAATAGGGTTAGTATATACATATATTGGATTAGTTATATTTTTAACTGGAGCTCATATAGGCTTTATGCCTGTGGCAAATATGCTAGGTAAAATTATTGGATTTAGAAATATTAGGTGGATCTTAATACCATTAGGAATGCTTATGGGATTCTTTGTTGTTATGGCAGAACCAGCAGTGAGCGTATTAAATAAACAAGTAGAAGAATTAACAAGTGGTGCAATTTCAAAAAAGACAATGTTATTTAGTTTAGCAATTGGAGTTGCAATTTCGGTAGGATTATCAATGTCAAGAGTTATTTTTGATTATAGTATTTGGTATATCTTAGTTCCAGGATATGCAATTGCAATTGGACTGATGTTTTTTGTTCCCAAGATTTTTACTGCTATTGCTTTTGATTCTGGTGGAGTAGCTAGTGGACCAATGACAGCAACCTTTTTATTACCACTTGCTAGTGGTGCTTGTATGGCTATTTATGAATCTTCTCCTAATTATGCTACCAAAATGTTACAAAATGGTTTCGGTGTAGTAGCATTAGTTGCAATGACTCCTCTCATTGTTATTCAAATTGTTGGTCTTGTATATAAGATTAAGACAAAGATTATGGCAAGAAATATTGTATTAGAACTTGAACCAATCATTGAATTTGATATTGATTATCAAGAAATGGAGGAAAAAGCTAATGAATAGAAAAATTACAGGAATGCGACTTTTTGTAACTATCGTAGATCGTAATATGGGAAATCGAGTTGTTAAATTATTTGAAGAAACAGGCTCTCATTATCATCAAATTATATATGGTAAAGGAACAGCACCAAAAGAAATATATGATTATTTAGGTTTTGGTGTTATTGAAAAAGAGGTAGTTTTATCACTTGCTCCGACCGAGTTAGTTCCTTTTATGATTGATATTTTAAGAACAGAGTTACATTTTGATCAGCCTGGTCATGGTGTTGCTTGTACGATTCCGCTTGATAGTATAGCGGGAAAAAGTGTTTTAGATGAAATACTTAGAGAAAATAAACTAACAGAAGATAATATAATGAATAGTATTGAGGAGGAGAAATAGAATGCGTCATTTAATACTTGCAATTTGCAATAGTGGAAATGCTGATGATGTAATGCTTACCGCAAAAGAGGCTGGAGCTCGAGGAGGTACAATTATTCATGCAAGGGGTTCCGCCCAAAAAGATGCTGAACATTTTTTGGGTATTACGATTCAACCTGAAAAAGATGTAATTATGATTATTGTAGATGATAATTCAAAAGCTCCTATTATGCAAGCAATATCTAAGAATCATGGAATTGGGACGAAATCACATACTGTAACAATATCTTTACCAGTTGATGATATTGTAGGCTTAGATTTAAAATAATAAAATTGATTGACAAAAAAATAAAAATGATTATAATAAAGATGCAGTTAATGAAAAGCATTAACATCAAAAGGAGTGTCATATATGAAAGATTTTGTAAAAACTTTAGATGATTTTCCAAGAATTGTAAAATTTATTTTAGTTTTAATTGGAGATTTATTTGCTAATGTTTATCGCCTTTGTCGATCAATTGCGAAAAACAATGTACTTGGTATTGTACTTGCTGTAATATTGCTTTTAACAGGTGGATTTCTCATTCTTTGGATTATTGATCTTGTAATGATTGTAGTAAAAGGTACAGTTTGGTGGATTGATTAATGAAAAAAGGTATCATAATTTGAACATTAAATTCATTTTATGATACCTTTTTTATTTAGGGTAATCTTTTAAAGTAAGTTTTGATAATATTTTTTTTTCTTTTATATTATCCAAATTTAGTAATAAATTATATAATTCATTAGTTATGGCCTCAGGAGTTGAAGTTCCACTATATAATATTATTTCATTATATTTTTTTATATCTTGAAAATCAATTTCAGAAATACTATCAATAAATAAAACATCCCCCATTCCAAGAATTCTTTTGGCCATTTCATATAGTTTATTTGAATTATTACTAGATTTATCGCCAATTATTATAATAAGAGCAGGTAATAAAAAACAATGATTTTTAAGTTCTAAAAGTGATTTTTGCCTTTTTTCACTAACTTTACAAATCATATCCATTTTTTCTAAATTTGAAAATTTCAATTTTAAATAATTAAATATGCTTTCAATATCATAAGATGACATTGTGGTTTGATGACATAAAAGAGGTTTCCTAAATATTAATTTGGTTGTATCAGCATTAACGAGATAAACGTTTTGAGATAATGATAGAGCCGTTTCGGTTTCAGGATGATTTGGTTTGCCAACAAATAAAATTTCATAGCCATTATTAATCGCTTTTTGCATTTTGTTAAAAGTTAGTCTAACATAAGGGCAAGTGGCATCAACAATATGAAGACCAATCTTTTGGGCTTTATTTCTCACTTCTTGGCTAACACCATGGGCAGTAAAAATAACAGTGCCACTTTCAATTCTATCAAGCATATCAATTCTTTTTTCTCCTTTTAGGATAATAATGCCTAATGATGTTAAATATTCATTAATGTGGTGATTGTGTACTAAATCACCTAGTAAATAAATTGGTCTAGGGATATTTTTATCTTTAACAAGATCTTGTACTATATAAATGGCATTTTTTACACCATAACAAAAACCAATTTCTTTTGATTTTGTAATAATTCGCATAGAGTTCACTCCCATATTTAATATCATTATAAATAAAAATCATTCTTTTTGCAAATCATTAGTTAATAAGTTGAAAAAGAAATTATATTTTGGTATAATAAACAAGTAAAAAATGAATAATAAAATATTAGGAGGAAATTATGTCAATAACTACTGCTGATTTTAAAACTGGTATGACAATACTTTATAATAATCAAATTTTTACAATTGTAGATTTTCAACATGTAAAACCAGGTAAAGGTCAAGCTTTTGTTCGTACTAAATTACGTAATTTAAGAACAGGTACAACTACAGAATATTCATTCAATGCTGGTGAAAAGTTAGAACAAGCAATGATTGAAAAAAGAAAAATGCAATTTTTATATGGTGGTTCAGAATATTGTTTTATGGATATGGAAACATATGAACAAGTAGAAATTCCAGCAGAAAAATTGAAATGGGAGTCTAAGTTTTTACTTGAGGGAATGAATATTGAAATTGTTTTTTATGGTGATGAAATCTTAGGAGTAAATTTACCAGAAAAAGTTTCTTTAGAAGTAACTGAAGCATCACCAGCAGTTGCGGGTAATACAGCAACTAATGCCTTAAAAGAAGTAAAATTGGAGACTGGTCTTGTTGTAAAAGTTCCAATGTTTATAGAACAAGGTGATAGAGTCATTGTTTCTACATGGGATGGAAAATATAATTCAAGAGGATAAGGCGTTTTAAGTGTGAATATTTGCTTTTTCACACTTTTTTAATTTTATTGTGATATAATATATAAAAAGGAGAGATGGTTAATGAAAAAAGGATTAATTAAATTACATTTTATTTTTGTTTTTTTAATATGTTCAATTGTTTTGCTTAATATAAATACGCATGCTGATGAAGTTAAAGTTGTTGATACTGAATATGCCACTTATCAAGAAAATGAAAGGTTAATTAGTCAAAGTTTAGGTTATGGCATTGAACATATAAAAACAACCGCAATTTCCACTGCAAAACGTTGTAATAATGATTCTAATCCTATCAATAGTCCTCAAGTTGTTAATGTTTTAAGTGTACCTAGTGCAAAGAATGTAAGAGTTGTCAATTATACTTATCCTACTTCTAATGGTTGGTCTAAACAAACACTTACAAAATTTGTACAATATTTTGAGGCTACTAATCCAGGATGGGTTGTGATTGCGGGTGTAAATGGTGATTTTTATGATTGGAAGGCTCATGACAAGGCGTTACCTTATCATACAACAGGAACAACAGTTTCAGATGGTGAAGTTTTAAGAGCAATTGAATCAAAAAGTATAGGATATACAAATAATGGTACTCCTAATTCATTTATGACTACAGATGCAATGACATTTACAGATTATCATGTACTTACAATTTATGATGCAAATGGTGAAGTTATTAAGACGTTTAATGTGGATAAAATAAATGAAACCCCAAAGACAGGTGAACTTGCAGTCTTATATACGTATCGTACAAATGTGCATAAAGATGACGATGGTATTGCTGATGATTATGTTCAAACTAATATTGATGTTCCAAATACAAATAGTTATATTGTAGAAAGACCACAAAGATGTTTACCAACTGATATGCCACAAATATATGCAAAAGGGGAAATCAGTAAAATAAATGAAGCTACAACATTAGTTTTTGGACAATTTGCCATAGTTACAGACAATCAGGAAATAAAAAATTATTTAGAAGTAGGTAGAACAATTCGTATTCAAAAAGAGATAACAGGCGATATGGCCGCTTGTGATCAAGTAATGGCTGTTGGTTCAACTTTGATTCAAGATGGCACTGTTTCTACTGATAATTCTGATGGCATGCGTCAGGATCGTCATCCTAGGACATGCATTGGTGTAAAAGAAGATGGTACTTTAATGTTTTTTGTTGTTGATGGTCGCCAACAAGATAATAATATGTATGGAATGACTCAAGATGAACAAGGTGCAATGATGAAATATTATGATTGTTATCAAGGATTTAATAATGATGGTGGTGGTTCTTCAACATTTGGTATTCGAAATGAAAATGGAGAATTTGTCATTATGAATTCACCATCAGATGGTGAAGAAAGAACAAATAGCAATGCTTTATTAATTGTAGTTCCAGAATTAAAACTTAATTTTTCAGAATTAGAAGATGATAGTGTAAAACTTTCATATGGTGATTTATCAAAAGGAATTGAAATTGAAAATTTAATGGTAACAATTAACGGAGTAACTAAAGAGATGAAAACAAGTGAATTAATTTTTGATGGTCTTACTCCTAATACAATTTGTGAATTAAATTATTCTTATGATATAACATATAACGGTGTTAAAGCAAGAAATGTTGGAAAAAAGCAGGTGTTTACGACTGGTAAAATTCCACCTAGAGTTGAAAATGCTACTTTTGATATTGTAGGTGATGATTTAATAATAAATCATAAAATAACAGATATTAATTCTTTGGCTAGTTTTGGAACTATAAATTATGATGGAGGAATTGCTTTTATTGATAATTTTTCATTAGAGCAGACAAGTATCACACTTTCTAAATTTAGTAATCTTAATATAAATATTACTATTGATTATACAGTAGGTTCAAATCCTAATCGAAATAATAGATTAACTGTTAATGTTTTATGGTTTCCAAGTCAATTAGATTTATCTAATTATTATGAAACAGAGAAAGATAAGGTTAATTTGATTATTAATGATGTTAATGATAAATTAAAAAATGTTTCCTTAAAAGAACAATTATTATTCATATCAGAGGCAAAAGAAGAAATTGAAAAAATAAAAACGAAAAATGCTATTCTTAATGAATATAAAGATACAAAGAAAAATCAATTATTGGCAAATTTGACTAACAAAAATTATAGCAAAAAAAATCAAGAATTAATAGATGCAATAATAGAGGAAACAAACAACAATATAGATAGTAGCAATAGTTTAGAAGAAATAGATGAAATTTTTCAAAATGCAATTGATGAAATTGAAAAAATAAAAACAAAAGGTTGTAAATCAAATACAGTTGCATTACTATTTGCCTTATGTTCATCATTAGTAGTAATTAAAATTTTATTTAAAAAACATTAATAATTAAAAAAGTGAATTATTGATTTAAGTTATAATTCACTTTTTTATAATGATTTAAAATAAAAAATTATAGATGTATGATTATAAAAAATAAGTTTATAATAATATTAATATATCATTTATCATTTAAAAAATTAGTGAAAAATACCACTATTAAAATAATAACATTAACACATAATAATATTGTGAAAGATGAGGTGATAGTAATGGACAAAAAAATAACTTGTAGACCATGTAAAGAAAAAAACAATTGGGAAATTGAAAATGAATTTGGTGTTGTTTTAGAAAAGCATTATAAGACAAAAGATGCTTGTGTTAAAGCTGGCCAAAAACTTGCAGATGAATGTCATTGTGAATTATGTGTATGTGATACAACAAGTTGTAGTAATGAATAAGGGGGGGAATTCCCTTATTCATTTTTATATTTCAAATTACTTGCAACAAAGTTTAAATTATGCTATAATATTAAAGCATTGTTATTGATATGCGGGCGTGGCGGAACTGGCAGACGCGCTAGATTTAGGCTCTAGTTCTCACGAGTGCAGGTTCGATTCCTGTCGCCCGCACCAATGGTTCCATGGTGTAGTGGTTAACATGCCAGTCTGTCACACTGGAGATCGCGGGTTCAAGTCCCGTTGGAACCGCCATTGATTAACAATTGCGCCTGTAGTTCAATTGGATAGAATACTTGACTACGGATCAAGGGGTTGTGGGTTCGAATCCTGCCAGGCGCGCCATTTACTTGACAATCTTTAATAAAGGTGATATAATATCAACTATAGAATTGCGGGACTTAGCTCAGCTTGGTAGAGCATCTGGTTTGGGACCAGAGGGTCACAGGTTCGAATCCTGCAGTCCCGACCATTTAAATGCAGGTGTAGTTCAACGGCAGAACTTCAGCCTTCCAAGCTGACTACGTGGGTTCGATTCCCATCACCTGCTCCATTTGAATACAACTTACGGACGTTAGAAAGTTCGTAAGTTTTTATTTTTATATATGAAACTTAAATGTTCTCTTTCTAGGAAGGAGGACATTTTTTATGATTGAATTTAAAACTATTCAGACTTTAAAGCCGAATACGGAAATACTTGAAGTGATTAAGGATTATAAATACAAAATTAAAAACGGTAAGGTTAAAAATCTACTACACACCAATTTACAAGTTATAGAACCCACTGAATATCTAATTACATATCCTACTACTCTTACAATTCTTGAATATAAAGTTAACGAAATATCTAATAAACCATTTTTTATTAAAGAGCATAATCAAAAAAATTCAATATCAGAAACCATTCAAATTTTACAAAAACTTAGAATTTAAACCTTATTTTTTCTTTTTTAGTGAGGAAACATTAGAGAAGTATTAATTGATAGACTTCGTAAAACTTATTTTATATAAGATAACTAATAAAAAATATTAAAAATTTTTAAATAAAATTAAAGTTTAGACTATACTTTTCATTTATTAACGAGGAAACTAATAAGAAATATAAAAAATTTAATTTAGTGTTTGTTATTTTGCTTTTTAGTTAGGAAACAAGTAAGGAGATGATATTTTATGAGATGTGGTATTTATGTAAGAGTTAGTACAGATGACCAAAGAAATAATGGTTATTCTATTGATTTACAACTTCGTATGATTAAAGAATATTGTGAGAAAAATGATTATAGTATTGTAGATGTGTATAATGACGCAGGTTATTCTGGAAAAGATTTAATGCGACCAGAAATGCAGAAATTACTTGCTGATATAAAATCTAAAAAGATTGATAAATTAATTGCTATTAAAGTAGATAGACTTACAAGAAATAATTATGATGGTTTTTGGCTTTTAAATTACTGTGAAGAACACGATGTTAAAATTGAATTGATATTAGAACCTTATGATGTATCTACTGCTAATGGTGAAATGATATTTGGAATGAACTTAGTATTCGGTCAACGAGAAAGAAAAGAAATTGGAGCAAGAACAAAAAGAGCTATGGAAGAAATGGCATTAGAAAAAATACACCCTAGTAAAGCACCTTATGGCTATGTTAGAAATAAAAATACTGGTCATTTAGAAATAGAACCTATTGAATCACAAGTAGTAAAAGAAATATTTGAACTATGCAAACAAGGTCATTCCACCAGAAATATTGCTACTATTATGCACAATAATAATGCTTACTTAAAACAAGGAAAATGGTTATCAGATAGAGTTTATAAAATACTTACTAATTCAATTTATATTGGAATATTTGAATATGGAAAGTATAAAAGAAAACCTCAAGATGTTTTAAGAGTTGAAAATTATTGTGAGCCAATTATTGATATAAATACTTGGAATGCAACAAGAAATGTATTAGTTAAAAATAAGCATTCTAATTATGGTGAGCATATTCATTTATTTTCAGGATTAGTTAAATGCCCTTTATGTGGAGAGATTATGAGTTCATCAGAATCATTTAAATATCCTAACGGAAAACAAAAAGTATATTACCATTTAAGGTGTAAAAACACTAATTGTAAAGGTTTTGGATTTCATTATAATACTGAAAAAATTGAAAGCAAATTAAAGCGAATATTAGAAGAATTAACTATCTTTATACTTTCTATAGATAATGAAATTATTACTTGTAACTCTACTAAAAGTAATGACGTAAAAGAAATAGAAAAAGCTATTGAAAAGTTAAAATTACAAGAAAAGAAATTAGTAGATTTATATCTAAGTTCTAACCTAGATGTAGAAACTATCAATCATAAAAATGATGTTATTAAAAAAGAAATTGATAAATTAAATAAAAAGAAAATTAGTCTTGATCCAGATAATTCATCACAAGAATATACAGTAGAACTGATTAAAAAACTAGATTGTTTAGAAGAAAATGATACTCTGATTTTTACTAATATTAAAAATATAGGTTTTACTTTTCTCTATGATTTACTATCACGAGAAGCCAAAAGAGATATGATTCATAGACTTGTATCACAAATAGAAATTACTAGAGATAAAAATTATAATATTAAAATTAAGAATATAAAATTTACAGATGAATTTATGACAAAGAGTTGTAAAGAATATTTAAAATATCTTAATAAAATAATGACAGATAATAATGTTGGAATAAAATACCAAGAAGAAATCAACAAAGAAAAATTAAAAACAATAGAACAGGATTATGACATTTTATCAGTTACAAAAATGAAAAATAATAAATATTCTAATGAATTTTTAGAAGATTTTATATCAAAATCCAAAGAGCATTTATATATAGATGGCATTATTAGTTGCCCTTATGTTGAGGAAAATAAAATAAAAGATATTTTAATATTACTACCTAAAACTAAAGTGGAAATAGCAAATTAAATAAAGAAATGGAGAGATAAAAATGAAATTAACTTATACAAAAGTTGGAGATTATTTATTACCTAATTTAACTATTAAAAATCAAAATTATAAAAGAATTAACAAATATGGATTACTAAAATTGAACTATCTGAAACAGAATAGTAAAACACTTTATACAGCTCTCTTAATGAAAAATGAACTAACCGATTATCTTGTTTCAGTTAGTAATGAATGTGAAAATAGATTAAATAATCTGATGGAACAATTTAAAAAATCAGACAAATTACTATCTGAAATAAGTAAAGAAAATAATCAATTAAAGTGAGTAAAATTAATGAACAACTATAAGAATGGAGCTGAAGAAATTATATTGAATGAATTAATTTATAATAAAAATGTGTGAGTACAAGCTATAATATTTGTCCTAGCCAGCACTGAATTTGTACTCCCGCACAAATTCTATTATGGGAATTTCCCATACCCTTACTTTGAAAGGATAAAATTAATTATGAGAAAAAGAAATATTAAAATTAATGTATTTTTAAATGAAGATGAAAAACGAATGCTAGTAGAAAAATCTAATAAAGCCAGACTATCACAGTCTGACTTTATTAGAAAATTAATTAATGATTATGCAAATGATGATGTAACTAAAAGCAATTTAAAAGAAAAAAATGTACAACTGTTAAAAATAGTTGAAAATTTATCGTTATTAAAAAGACAAATGGATTTTCTCGGATATCGTGATTATTCTAATTTAATTATTAAGCAAATCAATGAAATTAAAAATATTTTAAATGATTATTATGAATAATGTTATTGTAATTCTTCTCGCTCCTTTCTATTTTTGGCATAAAAAAGAGCCTACCATTTCTGATAAGCTCATAATTATTTGTTCGATAAATTGTAATTTGTCGAGATGATTATAGCATAAAAAAGAAAATTACTCTATACTGCAACAGTATAAAATAATTTTCTTTGAAAATAAAAAGGGGATGTTAATTAGTCTTAAAAAACTTTTTATTAAGGTATTATAATATTGATTTTTTCTTTTTGTTAAATTCTAGTTTCTTTACTTGTCATTAGTCTATCCAAGTGCAACATCTAATATCATCATTATAACAAAACCTATTGCTACACCAATCGTTCCAATATTAGAATGTTCTCCTGCTTGAGATTCAGGGATTAATTCTTCGACCACAACATAGATCATTGCTCCTGCTGCAAAAGAAAGTAAATAAGGTAATATAGGTGTTACAATACTTGTAAGCAAAATAGTTATAATAGCTCCTATTGGCTCAACAACACCTGATAATGTTCCGTATAAAAATGCTTTTGGTTTTGAAATTCCTTCATTTTTTAATGGCATTGATATTATTGCTCCTTCTGGAAAGTTTTGTATTGCTATTCCTATTGATAATGCAAATGCTCCAGCTAATGTTATTGTTGTATTTTGAGCTAATACTCCTGAAAACACAACGCCAACTGCCATACCTTCTGGAATATTGTGAAGTGTTACAGCTAATATCATCATTGTAGTATTTTTTAACTTTGCTTTTATTCCTTCTGGCTTTTTTGAGTTTAAATGTAAATGTGGTATAAGACTATCTAAAACTAATAAAAATGTAATCCCTAATAAAAAACCTATTGAGGCTGGAATCCAGGAAATTTTCCCCTGTTCTTCTGCCATTTCTATTGACGGTGTTATAAGCGACCAAATAGAAGCTGCTATCATTACTCCAGAAGCAAAACCTAATAATAGTTTTTGAACTTTTGGATTTATTTTATCTTTCATTAAAAAGACCATTGCTGAACCTAATGTAGTACCCAAAAAAGGGATTAACAATCCTACTAAGACATTTTCCATTGTATTTCCTCCATTTTAAATAACTAATTTAAGTTCCATTCCAAAGATTCTTGTTGTTTTTGAACCATATCTTTAAAAATACTATCTTTTTCCAATAATTCTTTTGGATTTCCTTGTTCTTTTACTACACCATCTTTTAATAAAACAATTTTATCTGCGTTTGTAACTGTTCTCATTCTATGAGCGATAATTAAAACAGTTTTATTCTTTACTAATTTTGATATTGCTTCTTGTATTTCTGTTTCATTTTCTGCATCCAAAGAGGCTGTTGCTTCATCTAATAAAATAACTGGAGAATCTTTTAATATAGCTCTTGCAATAGAAATTCTTTGTCTTTCTCCTCCTGATAAATTACAGCCATTTTCTCCAATATAAGTATTATATCCATCTGGTAGTTTACTTATAAATTCATCACATTTAGCTTGTTTAGCTGCTTTTATTACTTCATTATCTGTTGCACCTTTTTTTCCTATTCTGATATTTTCCATTACGGTATTATCAAACAATGTTACATCCTGAAATACTATTGAGTAATTATTTAATAATGTTTCTGGATCAACTTTAGAAATATCTATACCTCCTAAAGTTATTTTTCCTTTTGTTGCATCCCAAAATCTAGCACATAATTTCGATATAGTTGTTTTTCCTCCACCTGATGGACCAACTAAAGCAGTTACTTCTCCTTGTTTAGCTGTAAATGATACATCTTTTAAAACTGTATCTCCTTTATTGTATTCAAACTCTACATTTTTAAATTCTATATCATATCCATTCGTTTTCAACTTTTTGCTTCCTTCTTGTAGAGGATAATCATAAAATTCATTCATTCTTTCAATATTTAACCTTGAGGAAATTATTGCAGCTAAATTGACTAATGTATTATTCATAGGTTCATATATTCTTGAAACAACTAATAAAAACATAAAGAATGTTAATACTGTTATTTGATTATTTAGTAATAAATATGAACCAACTAATGCAACTGTTCCTATTCCAAATTTTAATAATAATGATGAACTAATGACAAATATTGCTACACCTAATTCAGCAAATATGTTTTTCTTTTCTACTTTTTTTATCTTTTTTGTTAAACCTTCTAAATATCTATCTTCACTATTTGTTGCTTTTAAATCTCTAACTGTTTCAATACATTCTTGTATTCCTTCCGTACAATCAATTACTGCTTCATTTTTCTTTCTTGTGAATATATTTTGTACTTTTCCTGATGTTCCAACTATTATTAATGCTACTGGTAATACCCATAACGCAGCTAAAGCCATTCTCCAATCGAAAAAGAATAAATTTACTGCTATAATACAAGTAGAAATAATTGAGCCATAAAATTGAGGCATTATATGAGAAAAATTATGCTCTATTCTTTCGCAATCTGTAAGTAACACACTTGTTAAATCTGATAAATCTCTTTTTCCAAAGAAAGATAATGGTAATTTTCTTAATCTTTCAGCTAGTGATATTCTTCTTTTTCCACTTTCAATATAGGTACTAAAAAAAGTTGCATTATATTGAAAATAATTACTCACATAAATTAATACTAATATTCCTATAATTCCAAATCCATAAATATAGTAGTGTGAAACTGGTATTATTCCATTTAATAAATCACTTACTAATAAATATAGTAAACCAACTGGTATCATTAAAATTAAATTTGTTATAGTACAGCTTATTGTAGCTTTCACGAAGTCTTTTGCTCCTTGTTCTGTCAAAGCATATTTTTTCATTAATCTTTCTATCATACATTTTCACCTACCTTCCAAGAAATTGAAGTCTGGTAATTATCCCACATCTCTTTATATAGACCATTCTTTTTTAATAATTCTTCGTGTTTTCCTTCTTCTTCTATCTTACCATTATTTAAAACATATATTTTGTCTACATTTCTTATGGTAGATAACCTATGTGCTATCATAATTACTGTTTTATTTTTAGATAATTCTTCAAATGCTTTTTGTACCTGTATTTCATTTTCTGGATCAGCAAACGCTGTTGCTTCATCCAAAATAACTACTTTTGAATCTTTTAACATTATTCTTGCTATATTTATTCTTTGTTCTTCTCCCCCAGATAAATATACTCCTTTTGTTCCAATTACTGTATCTATTCCATTTGGTAATTTTTGTACTATATCATCACATTGTGCTAAATGTAATGCGTGTAAAACTTCTACTTTTGTAGCTTCTGGTTTTGCCATTTTTACATTTTCATAAATACTTGTTTTTAATAATTTACTATTTTGAAATACAAAAGATATTGTGTTCATAAGTTCTTTCTTTTCTATATCTTTTACATTCACATTACCAATTAAAATTTTTCCACTATCTATATCATAAAATCTTGAAATAAGATTTGCGAGTGTTGACTTACCACTACCAGAAGGTCCAACTAATGCTACTGTTTGATTTGGCTTTATTTTTAAAGATATTCCATCAATAGCATTAGATTTGCTATTTTCATATTTGAATTTTACATTTATTAATTCAATAGAATTATCTTTGATATTTACTTTATTTTCATTATTACTTATTGGTTTAATATCTAAAATACTATGTATTCTCTGCAAACTATCAGCAACTAACATTTTATTTTCACTCATAAACATTACTTTACTTAATGTTGTACTAATTACTGGAGTAAAAATAATATAGAATAATAGATTTAGGAAAAATGTTTGATCTATTGTTCCTCTACCTACTATTATTAAGGTAACTGCTATTAGAAATGCAAATACACTATTTATAAAAGTTTGAAATTGTAGCATAGGCTTTCTTGCTTTTTTAGTGTATGATATACAAAAATTATCATAATTATCAATAGAACTCTTAAATTTTTTAAATGTATATACACTCTGTCCAAAAGTTTTTACAACAGGCATACCTCTTACATACTCTACTGCTTGATTATTCATATCCTCCAATGAGTCTTGATAGCTTTTCATATCGTCTTGCATTGCTTTTCCAACCATTTTTGACATTGCTAAAAATCCCAAAACTGTTGGAATTAAACTTACTAGCCCTAACTTCCAATCAAATATAAATAGTAAAACAATCATACATATTGGAGTTGCTATTGCTACTGACATATCAGGTAATTGATGAGCTAAATATGTTTCTGTTGCTCCAGTTGCTTCTGATACTATTTTTCTTAACTTTCCTGTGCCAATATCGTCAATTTTTCCGATTGGCAATTTTGTTATGTGTTTTAATAATTTTATTCTCATATTTGATGCAATTCTAAATGCAGACAAGTGTGAACACATTAGAGCAGAAAAATTTACAATCATTGCAAGTAAAGCAAATATAACCGCCATCCAACCATTATGTATCATATTCGTTGCATCTGTGAAGTTAGGCATAACTTCTATGACCTCTTTTATGATAAGCCATATATAAATAAATGGTACTAATGTTAAAATTCCACTAATAGCACCTAAAACAAGTGATAAATATGTTAGTATTTTATACTTTCCAGCATAAGACATTAATTCTTTAAAATTATTGTTTTTCAAAACTCTCCCTTCTTTCTAACACCTATTTTAATCACAAAAAATAGGTGTATTATTAAAATATCACCTATCATTATATAACTTTTATTGTTTTATTTCTACTCCAAACAGTCTTTGATGCTCCAAATGGACTTTTTGTTTTTTATATTCTGTTGGTGTGCATCCCATTTTGTCTTTAAATACTTTTGCAAATTTGCTACTATTATCATATCCTACTATTCCTGCAATTTCACTAATACTTTTGTCTGTTTCTTCTAATAAATGTAATGCTCTATGTATTTTATAATCTTTTAAATATGTATAAATTGGTTCTCCATATATTTCTTTAAAATATATTTTAAGTGGTGTTGTTCCTATATTATATTTTTTAGAAAGCATCTCTATTGTTATTTTTTTATCTAAATTTGAAATTAACTCATTGTGTATTTTTTTTATTTTATCTACCTGTTCTTTTTCTATATATCTTTTTTTCTTATTTTCATTATTGATTGGAATGGCTGTAAATACCAATAACAATTCCAATACTTTTATTTGTGCATATAATTTATTTTCATCTGGATTTATATAATATAGTTCATCAAATATATGGATCATTTCTTTTATTGGTTTTAAAATTACTCCCATTTCATTATTCAGTAATATATTTTTTAATTCTTTTATATTGTTTATTATCGGTTTAAATATTTCAGGAATATTTTTTTCAAATTCATCTATATCAATTAAAATTTCAGTTCCTTCATAATAACCTTTTGTAAAAATAGATTTTAATCTTTGTATTTTATTGATGTTAGCTGCAATTTCTCCTTCTCCTAAAAAAAGCGATTTTCCCTCTGACATAGTACATTCAAATACTCCTCTTTTACAGTAATTAATTTCAACATATTCTCTTTCTATATCATTTCTGCTTGTTGGAGAAATATTTGTATTGAATTTATTATATATTAAATCCAATCCAGGAAATATATGATAAAAGGTCATTTGACTTAATTCCTTTCCATCATACATTGTTAGTATGCTTTTGTATTCATCACTATATTTCATTTGCATCTGTTCTGGATATATTTCTTTCATTTTCATCTCCTACAACTTATTTATTTTCTTTTAAATAATAATGTGTAATTGGTTTTAAATTATCATCTAACTCATAGCAAATTGGATTTCCTGTTTGTAATTCCAATTTTATAATATCTTCATCACTAATATTATCTAAATATTTTATTAAACCTCTCAAGCTATTTCCGTGTGCTGCTATAATTACTCTCTTTCCTTTTTCTATTTCAGGTTTAATATCTGTATTCCAATATTCTAAAACTCTTTTTATAGTGTCTAACAAGTTTTCTGTTTTAGGTAATTCATTTTCTGTTAATTCTTTATACTTAGGATCATTTCCTGGATACCTTTCGTCTGTTACCTCTAATTCTGGTGGTCTTACATTTGTACTTCTTCTCCATAATAATACTTGTTCAGCTCCGTATTTTTCTCTTGTTTCATCTTTATTTAGTCCTTGTAATGCCCCATAATGTCTTTCATTTAACTTCCAACTTTTTTTAATTTCTATATTTTCTTCTCCCATTTCTTTTAATATATAGTCTAATGTATCTTCTGCTCTTTTTAAAACTGATGTAAAGGCAATATCAAAATGAAAATCTTTTTCTTTTAATATTCTTCCAGCCTCTTTTGCTTCTTCAATACCCTTTTCTGATAATGGTACATCAGTCCATCCAGTAAATTTATTTTCCAAATTCCACGCACTTTGTCCGTGTCTTACTAAAACTAATTTAGTCATAAACAATACCTCCTATATTTTTTTTATTTTTCTATTCCAAATATTATCATAATTAGATTAATTTATCAAATCAGCAAATAAAAAAAGAGAATTTATAATGGTTCTCCTTATAAATTGTAATTTGTCTTTATTTTTGTATTTCATTAGCTATCTTATCTAAACTAGAAAAATCAATAAAATTAACCTTTTTGTTATAAGTTTCTATCATTGCTCTATCTTCAGCTGTTTGCTTTTCATTTGGTAAATTCTTAACTGCATTATAAAGCAATTTCATCATAGTTTTATGGGCAAAGTTTAATTTTGAATAATCTATTCCACCTCTTAAATGGAAGATTTTTGCTTTTTCAAGAACTTCTTTTGGTATCTGATTTTTTATATTATTCCTTATATTATTTTTATTTACTTCATCCGTTGGGTCCGAAAGACCAACTGTTGCAATAAGAATTTTTTTGTTTGAAATATTATTTAATTTTTTTAGTGTTTTTGACATCCCTAATACTCCACCGGCATACAAAGCACCTAAATAAATAATATTATCATAATCATTTATTTGTTGATTAAATTTTTTAAAAGAAATTGCTTTTATATTAGTTCTTTTTGAAAGTTCTTCTGCGTATTGTTTTGTTGTCCCATAGTGAGAACCATATATTATAATACTATTCATAGAAACTCCTTTTTTATTTACTTTTTAAATACTAAAATTGCTTTTGCCGTTCCTGTAATTGACATTGTAACTAACTCATAGCCATTTTCTAACATTTCATTTGCTTTTTCTTCTACTTTTTGTGCCATATTATCTGCTTTTGGCGAATAATCTATAACAACTGTTTTATACATTTTTTTGCCACCTTTCCTTTCTATATAATCATTTATTTTTTTCATTTTTTGAAATATATAGTACCAATAATATTATTCCTGTTAAATTAATTCCTATTGATAAACCTAATAACAAACCTGAACTAAATTCACTAAATGGTGTAACTTCATTACCACAAAATAAGGTATAAGCCAAGTACAATATATTTCCTAATATTATTAATAATATTCCAGTTTTTCCTTTATGCATATGTAATCCTCACTTTCAAATTACTATTTAACGATTTGTTTGTTGTGCTAATTATACCATTAAAACAAAAAATAATCTATACTATTGGAGAATGTTGAAATTATAATATTGAAAATATATTAATTTTAATATATAATGAATACAGAAAGAGAATAAAGTTCGTAACTTGTATGTGATTCGCTCCATTATAGTAAATCTATTAGTCTTCTGCGTAAGGCTAATTTTTTTTGATTAAATAGGGTATTTTAGCCAATTTTGGTTAGAATATCCTCTTTTTTTGTACATTTATGAAACATTTAGATTTAAACACCTAAGGAGACTTACCAAGGACTCGAACCTGCTTTCGTGGAGACTCGAACCTTTAGTTTTGATGGGATTCGAACCAATAAGAGATAAAGGTGGAAATAAATGAGAAAATGTTGTATAATAATGTCATGTGAGACTTTATTTAAGTCTCAAAGGAAATAATCAAAAATCAGTTAAAAATACTTTAAAATGGGACAAAATAGGCTAGAAATAGCCTTTTTTTATGCAAAAATCACATAATTTATTAAAATTCAGACATTTTATCTTTCTTAACAAACATAATGATACAAAACTTTTTCAAAATTTAGTATAAAAAGTATAAATAAAAACACACATAGCGGTGCAAGAGTACAAGAGTATAATGTACAATTAAACGGTGTTGTTTTTAATCTTATGAAAATTGGTCATTTTGAGCGGGTATTTTAAAAAAGTGTACAAAAATGGTTAAAAATATTGGACGTGATTTTTGATATTTTGACCAAAATTTCTCTGATTTTTGACCAAAAATTTGCAGAAAAACGCTCAAAAAAATATTAAAAAATGATAAATAAATTACTGGTAAATAATACCAATATGCAGTATAATATTATTATAAAGATACCAACTAGGAGGTGGAAAAATGCGAACAACTAATGAGGGTGTAATTGGTTTGCAAAAACTTCAAGAAGACTTTCCAGCAGTAGAAGAAATCTTAAGAAGAGATGGTGAAGCTATAGTTATTACTGAATCAGGTTTTGCTTTTAAGTTATCAGTTATGAATTATAATGATTTAGTTAGAACTGATGAGCAAAGAAAGAAAAAGATGACTTTACCAGAAGCAATGAAAAAAGTGTTGTCAGCAGGTCCACAGGAAGGAATGCATTCTGTCGACATTGCTAAAGAAATAACAGCACAAGAATTGTATTTTAAAAAAGATGGATCATTTGTTGATGGAAAGCAAGTTAGATCTTGTGCAAGTAATAACAAGAATCTTTTTGTTTGTTTACCAGGTAATATGATTAAGTATATAGTTCAAGAACCAAAAGTTATAGTTAAAGGTCCTAAATCAGTTTTGGGAAGATGTTTATAATTGGCTAGAGCACTAATTTATGTGCTTTTGCTTATTTATCTTTCTAGTTTTTTATATCAAAATATGATATAATATTCTTGTAAATAAACTTTATAATAATTGGAGTTTCATATGAATAATATATTTGGTAATAATAATCCATTTAAAGAATATTTAGAAAAAGAACAAGAAAAAATGATGCAACAACAAGAAAAAGCAGATAGGGAAGCTTTAAAGACAGTGTTTAAAGATAAAATTAAAGTATCATTTATGTTTAAAGTGTTAAAACAAATTCAAAAAATTACAAATTACTATAACGATATTTTAAAGTATTATCCAGGTTTTTTTAGAATAGATCCTATATCAACACTTATGAGTACTGAAAATGTTGAACTTGACTTATGTTGTCATATTGTTGGAATACATACTTTTA